>OMLO01000606.1_pt1 | contig 24247 bp, 16 predicted proteins | sample 1674811 | NCBI WGS metagenome assembly OMLO01 (sample SAMN06265003, study PRJEB25207) | coral metagenome | isolation source: Coral host | place: Mexico:La Bocana,Puerto Morelos, Mexico | collected 2008-11-13
AAGACACTTAATTCTCACAGTGCCTCTCTCCACCCAGGTGTATAAATGGGTACCGGCGAATTTAATGCTGGGGGTAATCCTGTGATGGACTAGCATCCCATCCTGGGGGGAGTAGAAATATTCCTAATCGCTTCATGCTACAGAAACCGGCATAAACTCCGGTCTGGTGAGCCACACAGCTCATATGCAGACTTAACCTTTACATGAAACTTAGTTTTATTGACAATTTATTCATAAATGTAACAAGGGCCAGTTATGGAAGTAGTGTCAAATAGGTACCTTTTTTAAATTAAAGGTATACCAAGGGAAGTGGTTGGACCTTAGGGCTGAGTCTCCCCAATTAGAACACTGTAGAGTATATCCTTCCAGGAGACATAGACAAATTGATGTTTTGTTCCAGAAGCAATGATTTCTAGTTTTCAGAAAGTAATTAGATGACTAACTTTGGATCGCAGGTATCACAGTTCAACAACAATGCAGAATGTACATCATGTAAATCTAAACAGAATTGAGAAAGTTGCCTGTATAACAGAACAGTATTGTTGACTGATTTTGGTAGTTATGTGACTTACCACATAGCCCATTATTTTTAGCTCCAATGGAGTACAAGGGAAGAGATCCAAGTACTTATAGCGATCAACAAGCACTGATGTTTCATGGCCCTCTAATTCCTACAAAGTGAAAAGTCCAAAATGAAATTGTGTAAGTGACGAGGCAGATGAAAAGGTGAGCGAGAGACCAGATAAACACAAGACAAGCATGTCACCTCTTTGTAGATTTCAAGTTTTCTATTTTCCACCTTTACTAAGCTGGCCAAGTCACCACTTGTGGTTTCAAACTCCAGAAATTTTCCCCACACATCACTGGAAAAAGAAAGATAACAACATGTAAAATTAAAAATTGAACGTTAACCAGGATATGACATAATAATGAAAAAGCGTTCTCTTTACATTCATTAAAGGCTATAGTATAATAGCCAAAAGTTTATACTTCTTAAACTTTTAACCAGAGAACGCTTTTTCATTATTATAACATGTAAAATATTAGAAAAGTCTAGTTGCATTATTCACCTTCTACAGGTATATTAGAAAGTCACAATTTGAACAGCTCCCAGTTGGCTTGATAGCTCAGTTGGTAGAGCACTGCACAGGTATTGCAGAGGTCATGGGTTCCAATCCCGTTCAGGCCTGAATTTTATTTTGGGCTGTAATTCCACAAATGCTTAAATCGTGTGCATAACCGTTATGATCAATCATGTTTTCATATGTTTCTCTAGAGTTCAAATAATTATATGATCTTTTGTATATTCATTTGCAGGGAAGTTTCGACGTTGTTTAAGGATGCATGTTTACTTATGAGATCAATGACTAACCTTGCTTTGTCTTTAGGCATAGAACTCAGAACTTTCTCAAATAGTACTCTTGTGTTGTTGTCATCTGCAACAAGTAAAGCCATGTCAAGCCATGTCCATTTAACAATTTGCATGCATTTAATGAGTTATCATGCAACTGAGAACAACAGACAGACTAGCTTCTTGCAATCCTTCACTTTTTCTCTTTCTAATATACTTATTAGGGCAATTGTTATTTAAACCCTACTTGGGCTTCATAATTGAAATAATAGAGAAAAAATGAAATGAAATCTGGTAGTTGTAGTCAAATGATGCTATCATGAAAATTTGCAATTACTTTATAACAGGAAAAATTTCTAGGGGGAAGCGAAGGTAACTTTCTTCATGCCTGGAGTCCTTTCTATTATCAATGGTAGTTTGATAACACAGCCTTGCTAGCTGTTACTAATGTTTCTCAATCCTTTTATTTCAAATGTTCATGAGAAAAAAAGTATTATTAACTAAGTATACATATACAAGTTATGTATATAAAATCAGATTCTGTGCACTTACCATTTAAATGTGATAAATAATCAGCATAAGCCAACACATAGTCTGTTTCATTCATGTATTTCTGTTATCACAAAAAAAGAAGAAGCATAATTAATTAGGTTACATCCTTCATAACAGGTTGTATCCTTTACAACTGCAAAAGTAGTTCTGGACTCTAACCTGATAGATGGATATTGCTCAGTTGCAGAAAATAATAATGTTTAGAAATACCTTTAAACCAAGCTCAAAGATCTTAAATGCAACCGCTTTGTCCTGAAATCAAAAAACATTTGTCAGTGATAAATTAAACATTATTAACCAACTTAAATCTGCTGTTTATTAGAATTTGAATTAGAATATGAACCCACGTACGTAATTCAATAAAATGTACTCTTGGACTTACTTTACTGCAGTAATACTCCATAAGAGCAGCAGATATGAAAACCTGCAAACAGATAGATTGATAAGAATTTTAAAGTTGTTTTCTCGGAATAAGTGATCACATTCACTCCTTTCTTTTGATACCTACGTGAAAATTTGTTCTTGAATCCTCTCTTGCCCTTTTGAAAATTGCTCGGCTCTCTTTAATGCTTTCTGACCGTCTTGCAAATTTCATGTATTGGATATAGACCTGGAGGTACCAGATGGCAGAAGTCAAATAGAACAAAGAAATAACATAACTGATATTACCCTAGAAAAGAGATTACAGACTAACACAGGAAAAATTACAATCTGTACTCACCAGAGTTGGATCTATATTCTCAAGAGCTAAATACTTTTCATAAATTTCCTTTGCCTTCTGAAACTTCATCCTTCCCTGCTCAAAACAAATAAAAAAACAAATAATGACATTCACAGATCACCGTATTTGAAAAAAGATCTAGATTTAAGTTGAAAGGAACAGACTATATCTGAATTGAGCTGGTTTGAATTTCCAAAACTTAAACAAATTTTCCAGCAAAATTGGTTGCAACTCCCTCTACTGCCTCTTCTGTGGACAAGGACAATGACTTAAGTCTACAGTACAGTAGGCCATTATTCTCATGTGACTCTACATATTAGTAAAGGAGAAGCTAAATCAATTTGATGCAGTCCAGTCCAGTCCAGTCACTCAATCAAAGGTTCCTCATCAAGTTTCTTTTGGTGTGATCTGAATTTAATTAACCCCTTGACGAGCTTACAAAGCTTACTAAGTAAGTCATTGATTTTTTTATAAAGTGCTTGCGGGAAATAAAACTGGATGTGTCAAAATTTTAATAGGTTCAGCCAAATGTTCAGGACACCAGATACAACTTGCCTCAGCACATGAAACTCACAAGAATTCTATACAGAGGGTAGTTTGGTGATGAAGTGCAGTTTGGTAAGGTTTTTGTTTCAAAGAGGCTTTCACCTTTCACCATTCACCATGGCACTCAAGTGATTAAGAATGTAAGTAAGTATCATATTTTCTTAAACTTGTTTTTTTGTCAATGCTTCACAACGTTCATTTTTGTTACCTCCTCAAAGTCAGCATAAGCAAAATACAACAACATGCTGTGTTTCATCAGTCCTGTGATGGCTCTTTCATACAAGGCAGCAGCTTCATCTCCGAGGACTTTAGATCCTTGCATGTCCTACAGTACAACAAATAAAGCCAACACATATTCTAGAGTTCAGTAAAAAAAAAAACTACCGCGTATATAAACAAGTGTGTGGAATTGCGTGTGGAACTATAAAATGAATGGAGACTGTATGCTGCTGTAGGATAACTGTGGCTGTAATGTTTTAGCAAGCAGAGAAATAATTTTGGATCAGGAGGTTGTAACTTTGGTAATAGAAAAGCGATCTGAAAGTTTATTTAAAATTGTTTCTATAAAACTATTTATAGTTTTTATAATCATTAATTCAATATCTTTTATTTAAAGTGGCAATTGCAGTCAAATAAAATCCCAAATGTTTGCAATTTACATGGTGAAGTTGACAATCCAAGTTCACTACAAACTAAAACAAGCAGCATCATACTAGTTCAGGTTCCATGCAGTCCTATGATAAATGCTGTAGATGTGCTATATTAATAGAATTCAAAGCCACAAAAAAGTTGTTGCCATTGTAAACAAAACCTCTTACCCCCTTGTCCATCATCTTCTGGCTGACTTGTTCCAGGTACAGTGCTGCTTCACACCACACATTAGGATGGAATCCCATTGTTTGCAGACATTGTTCATAAGCATACACCACTGCAACAGCACATGTATGTTAACTTATTACTGTTATATGGAAAAACAACTACTGTTAAATTAACCCTCTTCACAAATGACATCTCACTATTTTATGTGGAGTTTGAATAATTTGGCCTTTAAAAGTCCATAAAAAACAGGTGTAGCTGAGATCCTTCCATAGCACTATTAATACCAGTTTGATAATAAATAATCAAAACAAATTTAAACAGTACATATATTTACTCTAACAGAAGAAAATATATTAAAGAGGGTATTTCCACTTTGCCATTTGCCTCTGTGTCAAAATGAGTCGCTATGCAAAACCATTCATTAAAAAATGAAAATGTGTTGCCTCTATAAGTTCATTTCAGTCGTGCAAAACAGACCTATTTTTGTGTGAAGGTTTTGAATACAGACTTGTTTTAAAAGAGAGGAACAAGGTACTGGTAACTCAAAAATTCCTATTACAAACCACTACAATTTGAAAGAAAAGTCCTCCAACAAAATCACAATTTTGCAGGCCCAACATCCTCCTAAAACAAGCCTCTAATGTCCCCACCCTTTTGAATTTCATGGTTTGTTACCACACTACTCTAATCTTCCAGTACAAACCTCTCTTAGTAAGAAGGGCAGTATCTTCTGTTCTCAATGGATTGCTCTTTTCCCAGGCAATATACTTCTTCCAAATTTGTAACTAGTGATTGAAAGTGATTGAACAGCAACTTAACATATAGGAACAAGATTGGTATTCAAATTCAGTCCACATTACATGTAAATGATATTTTATCTAGTTAGTAATCACAGACTATTGCAGCCAATTAATTGTTACACTAACCAAACATTTGATGGTGTATGACCTGAGAAAGCAAATCACTTGGAAAGATGATTGTGTACTCTTTGGGAGGTACAGCAATGATGTAAGATTGCTTAACTCTTTCCCAATAAAATTCAATGAATTAAGCTCTTAAATAACTGCCTTGAAAAGTAGAAGTTGGGAGCCTGAGACATCCGGGAGCTTCCACTATTGGCAGCCAGCTCCTTGATGGCAACTGCTTCCATGCATGGTAAATCCTGGCAACCCAGTCATGAACCATAGAAAGTGACAGACTGATTGAGCTTACAGGTATGACTTTTTTGGGTTTGAGAAATTTTGAAAATGATTGAAGTGTCATTTAGAAAAACATGAAGTTGATACCATACCTGAATAAAGGGTGAAAGTTTCTAAAGAAACTGTGGTGCTGCGTCGGTGGGTGTAACAAGGTAATTTGGTTATATCAACTAAGTTGAAAATGTAAATTGGCCACCGTAACGTGTTATAAAGCTGACGTTTCGAGCGTTAGCCCTTCGTCAGAGTGAATGATACCATACCTGTTTAGTTTCTTCTGCACTACCTTGCACAGGAACAGATGGATTTCCTTTGATCAGTCCACGGGTTATAGCTTCATACTCCTGTAAATTGGAAGTAAATTTACAGGTACATTTTTTTCAAATATATGCATCTGGCTTGATTTTTTTTTATTTCTTAGATGTCCATATTTTCTTTATAAACAGATCGATGAGGTGGAATCCTGTGGGGGAGCTCCTATATATTAAAACAGGAGTCCCCGGGCATAGAGTAATCAAGAAAGGACGTGGCCATTTGAACTTTATAACTGTCAAGTATTTTAGGGGTAGAATAGAACATTTCAAAGGAAAATGTTTCGGTGGGAGAGGGAGGGGTAGTAAGACACAATTCCTTACATACAAAATTTGAGACTGGGTTTATAGTAAAATACCAGTCTAGCAGTATCGGGTTGGAGTTCTACTCTGGAAAATGCCTGGATTTGTTTCCTGGACTTGTTGGGATTTTGAACAGTGTTTTGTTCAGTTTGAATGATCTGTTTCAGTTGTTTGCCTGGTCCCACTAGCAACCTTTGAGCTAAAAACATTGCCAAGGGGAAATATAGGTTCTTTGTTATTGTTTCTATTATTACATGTAGAACACTAAATTATCTTTTACCTTTGAAACTCTCCTGGCATTCATGTAGTCTCTTGTTTTATCATCAATTAGTTTCTTAGCTAAGGTCTTGTTCACACTCTGAAATCAGAACAGTTTGCTTTAAATACAACCTTTTAAAATTTTGATTATCTAGACCTTAATTTAATTGAATCAAACAGGTTTGTTTTAAGTTGGTTTACTGAAGTCCATTCTTAGAATATACAGAGGTCTACATACCTGTTCAAAGGCATTATATTCTCTCCAAAGTGCTTCTAAATTTAAGATGGGAGTTATCACAGCTCTCTGGAACAGAAATATCAGTATTACTGGTAGCTATTAACACATTCAAGTACATGTATTCTGATAAATTAAAAAAGGCTACTAGCCTCAACTTACAGTCATCCTCTTTACTCATTCATTAAGACTGATAGGTTTTCAACAAATTTTCTTTCTACACTAAAGAAAAATATCACTGGGATCAGAGTACCCCAAATGTTTCTTCCAGCTGTCAATTGCAAGTAAAAAATGTTAAAATACTGAATAAAAAATATCTCTGGAAATACAGAAGCAGTGTTCTTGAAACTTGGCACCACAAATGTTCATCACAAAAAGAACAAAATGACACCCTTAGTACTGTTGCCATAGCAACTCTTTGAGCTCCAGTCTCTCTCTGTCAAAAAAACAAATACCCTCATTTGCAACCTCTAAAGTGAGCTAAAGGGTCCTGCTTGGAACAGACAATCACATAGTTCTCATATTGTCTTAATTTTTATCATCAGATTGGCTGCACTAGCTAGTTCTTGGTTTCAGACAACTGGGAATTTCAGTTTTTAATGAGACAGCACCAGCGGCAAGGCTGTTGTCATGGCCACATCCCTAATGGTGTCATTTTGTTTCTTTTGTGATGCACATTTGTGGTGCCAAGTTCCAAGAACACTGCTTCAATAGTTTTAGAGATGTTGCTTATTCAGTAGTTTACCATTTCTTAGTTGCAAATGTTGTGACGTTGTCACAGATCTAATTTGCATAATAGAAAAATGTCAGTATCTCTGAAATGAAAAAAGATATTTCAAAAAGAAAAATGCCATTCTACTGAATTTTAAAAGGCCTTTCAAATGTGCAGGAAATATTTTTCATGTCATATACACTTTAAGTAATTTTCCTAGACTTTTCTTCAAAGATCAATTTTCCGTGACTCAGAGTAAAATTTCCTGACTTTTTCCTGAATTTGTGAATATTTTTTTCCTCTGACTATTTCCTAGCCTGGGGGAACCCTGGGTAAGTACATAATAGACTATGTACTTGATGAAGATGAGGAAAATAATGGAAATCATAGTCACTTCAAGTCCTCTACCTTTCTCCCCTCTCCATCACACATATACACTCACACAAATTCCTGTAAAACTTATCCTCAGACAGATCCAGTACCTGGTAGACTTTTCTTATCGAGATAATCTTGCGGTTTTCAGCATAGCTTCCAACTGCTTCACTAAAAGCAAAACAATAATAATTAGAATATCAGTCAAAGTACATATACCACACTACACAAGCTTGTTGGTCTGACTCCCAAAGGCTGCAATTATACGAATTACATAGACCGCACATGTAATGTTTGAGTACAATACAAGTCTTGCTGAATACTCCCAAGATAATTAAGTCTTACCCTGACTTCAGAAAATTCACAAAGTCCATCCAAATCTGTAAGAAACAAAATACAATAGAGTACAAATTAATACAACTTACATTACATTTTAAAGAAAAATGTTGATTCAAAATCTTTATTTTAAATCTACAGAATTAGCATGAGCTTTTGATATCACAGAAATTTGGGAAATCACATTCAAATAATTGGTAATGAGTGATTCCTATTCCTTCCCCCCAAAAGTATTGAATTTATATATAGGGGTAAGTTTCTAAAGAAACTGTGGTGCTACATCGGTGGGGAGTATTACAAGATAACTGGGTTGATAGTGTGAATTGGCCACTGTAATTGAATATCTTTATGGAGGGCAATTCACATTATCACATGATAAAACCATCTTGAAATTGAATGTAGTTTGTTTTGCTTTTATTAAGGAACTCAGAAACTCTTGCCTGATAAGAGTTGAAGTCCAGCCCAACTTTATCCAGAGCAAATTCATATGCTTGCAGCATCTTATCTCTGAAATATGAATAATATGACATCTCTATAAGCCAGTTTATACACCTGATACAGGGTTGCCAGAAAAAGTTTAAATTTTGTTCATAGTTGTCAATACACTTAGATACACCTAGCTAGCTGCCACCTAGCATGACAGCGACTTAAGCAAAAGAAACATAATACGCTTAAAAATCACATTTGGGAGGATGGCGACCAGCTAGCAATTTACAAGCATGACCCAGGAGTTGAACTAGGGCCTACCAAGAAATAACACTAGCTTAGCTGTCAGAGCGAGACTTGAACCCACAAGTTTTTGAGTCCAGTTCCCTACTGCCCACACTGCCTCCAATATAGAAAGTTTTAGCTTTATGATCCTAGCTCACTTTGCCTTTATTTTCTCAAGGATCTGATTAATAGCCCAGCTATTTATTTAAGTAGTTGGCCAAAATCATGAAATAGATGGATATTTTCAATGACAGAAATTCTTCCTTAATCCAAAGATGACACCCAAAACAAAATAATGCCGACTGGACAAAAAATAATTTCTGCCCTCCCTACCTATACTTGACAAAAATTATTAAAACTTTTTACACAATTTTCTCAGAAGGCATCTGTGCCTCTATCAAAACATTTAAGTAATAATTCAGACAAACCTTAATCAAACACAAACCACTGGCCAGATCCACTTCTCCCCTCCCAGACCCAAAAGTAAACATTTAAATTTGATTACCCATCCTACAATCTCCCAGGTTAAAAGTTCAACAAGTACTAAGGACAGTGTTCAGAGCTGTTTAACCAGTTATGCCAGCTTATAGTGAAATGGGAGACTGAGTCACAACAGCATGAGAAGCTTTATTTATTTGCTGGTGTCATTAGGGTGATAATACAGGAAATAAATTATTGTGCTTATTGACTAATTTTTCCTGTCAATAAGTGGATAGACACGTGCATTTATAATTATGCCATGTGTTAATGAGTGAGAGGGGACAATTTGTAGTCATAAATAATGTCAGTTTTTCCATGGGTTTTTCCTGTTATTGACATTCAATTTTATCATACGAGTACAGTAACATTGTCAAAGTAGTCGGCGGCAAATTTGACAATGTTGTGATGAAATTCATGATCAATGACACGGCAGACACATGAAAAACAGATGTCAATATGTTAAATGGTGTAGAGAGAAACCTATCAGAAGTGAATCATCCATGGGCAGTGTCAACAAAACCTGATTATAGCTAAAGTTTTTCGTATTACTACCACTGAGACCATCACGAACATAACACTTTCAAATCTGGCAGTATCAATGAAGGAATTAATCAAGGATTTCTTATTCCGATTGTGTAAGAACAGAACTGATGAATGAAATATATTTTGATATCAATTACAGGTTAAGGTATTTTGCCACATTTAGACAAGGACAGCAGACACTTCTTGGGCTTATCACTTTTTTCCTTCCAACATGAAAGATAAAAGATTGCAAGAGCATCTGTACAGCAGGAAGGTAAAAGGTTAAGTGTGCATATGAGCCAATGGGCCCACCAGGCCAAAGCTTATCCCAGTTTCTGTAGCATGAAGTGACTACATTGTAAGAATATTTCTTCTCTCTCCTGGATGGGATGCTAGTCCATTACAGGGTTACCCCGCCGTTACATTCGCCATTTGAGTGGAGAAAGGCACTGTGAGAGGCAAGTTTCTTGCCCAAGAACACAATGTAATGTCCCTAACCAGGGCTTGAATTCGGACCGCTTGATCCGGAGTCAACCACAATAACCGCAGGTTCTTGATTGTTAAATAACAACCTGTAGTTGGTTCAGACTTATTTTTGCATGTGCGGGGTACTCATATTCAGTTGATAGGTAATTAAATTTGATAGGAAGTTTTTAAATTTGAACAGGCCCAAGGTGTCTGTTGTAAATGAGATAAGACGATTGCCTCAGAAATCCAAGGCTTTAATCACCAAATCCATCATTACAGTACAAATCCGTCTATACAGTACAAAACATGGCGGCCAACTGGCAACCACAAGCATTGCAGGCTCATATGAATTATAATGAATTATAATGAATTATAAAGTAACACAGGGCAATGTCATTTACACCACAGTGTCGATCAAAAGGATAATGCAACAACTCAGTTGTGATTACTTAAGTCTTTGCTTGCATAAGTTGTCTCTCTTTGGATCAAGCAACAGCTTGATCCAACGATTAGACTTAAAAGGGCTGTAATACTGACTCAGGTATTTGAAAGTCTGCATGTATTAATGGTAACATTGTTGCGCAGCATGTGTAAATTTGTATGCAAAATCACCTCATATTTTTGGGTTATTGATTACCATTCAGTAGTGATTTATTTTATTTTTTTTACAATAACCTGCCTGGGGAATAATTCTCAATTACTTAGCAAAGTAAGCCTACCTAAAATTTTGAAGGGAACTTTTTGTTTCCTTAACATATGACAGGTAACACTTCCAAAGATCAATGTTTAACACCTTGATCAAGCATTTCTGGAAAAGCTGAAATAATAGAAGTCAACAGACTAAAATACAAATTTTGCAATATGCACACCAGCAACAGTCAATTTTGTAAAATACAATAAAACAGCTTTTTAACAAGTAACAGATGTCAGTTAAGGTCACTATGTCTACTAAAATGCTATGGTGGAAAAAGAGGTCAAAGTAGAATATTCAGTTCTTTTCAGGTGTGTTTAAAACACGAAATGGCACTGTGGTTAGCCTAAAAATATCATTGACTTGACAATGGTTAGCTCTCAATAATTTTAAGGGCTAACCCTTACAGACACCCAGATTCTTCACTGATACATACTGGTACTGCCATTTTGTCATTTCATGTTTTAAACATGCCTGTTCATTTCCCAAATTAAACTAACAACTCAGTGCCAGCAAAATACCTGGTAATTTTATTTTATATTCCTCTTAACAACAGGCATTTGTTTTTTTTTTCATCTGACTGCTTCCCACTCCAAGCCATTGAAACTTAGAGTAGCTAACTATTGCAGATTGAAGCTAAGTTTGATTTGATTCAATCACAACCTTTCACTGACTGTCTTTAAGATGACCTTCTCTCCAAATGCCAGGCCACCAGACGGCTGGATTGCCAAGCCTAGCATAGCATGTACACATCTTTGGTACCCTTGACAGTGTTGGTTACTGAACTGATGTTTGATGTTTCAATGCCACTGTACCAAGAAAGGTTTGTCTGATGCTTTTGGAAGACAATGGTAGAAACATAACCAATTTTAACTGACCCAATTAAGGCATCTCTTACTTTACAACTGGATGTACCTTGTTTAAGTATGTCAGCCCAATGATATGCTTACAAAAACAATCAGCCAACTCTTTCAATTACCTTTTCTACTTGCTCATAGTTCTTATGTTTCATCTGAAAGAAAATCAACCACAAAAATTTATTCTTAAGGTCCCTTATAGTGAGCGAAACTACACATCTTGATCCATGTAATTTCTGAATGCCTCACTCAGGTGGAGGGTGATTTGAGGAGACCAGTTCATACTCGTCTCTACACATGTACAAATCAGTTTCACTGTTTATGGGAGACTGAGACAAAGATTCATGTCAGTTAACTGGCAATTTCATAAGTTTGCTGATAGAGCACTTTGATTAAAACTTAACAGGTTAACCTTGATTGTCACAGGAGCCCCCACAGACTGATTGTTTCAAAGGTGGGTATACATTACCAACCCATAGCCTCGCACTTATGAGACAAATATTTTCTATGAAAATATAAGACGGCTAAGGTTTTCTGTCGTAGTGCTTTTCAATTCCTGTGCCATTCATGTAAGCGGTCTGTTCGTTGTGGAAACAATAGTAATGTTTTGATTGTAGTGATCACTGGTTTGAACATATATAGTTGGTTGAGGATACGAAAGATGATGCAGCATCACAAATTCTACCAGGACCTAGTTTCCCTTAGTCAAGTTTTGACTGGTTTTGAAGTCGGTAGGCAAATTAGCATAGATTGTTTTATATATTTTTTAAATATCATGGGAAGGTAATCTAAATCTGAAGATTGTGCCCAAGAACTTTGCAAGAAAGCGTCCGAGTTTCAAACTTGCTGAAATGTACACCATTTAGCGCCAAGATCAACCTTTGAATTCCCTTACTGAGTGTCAACCAGTGTACTTTGATTTCAAACTGAAAATAGTGTAACTGCTAAAAGGCAGTGTAACTTTCCAACACCATGGATAATTGAAACAATTATTAGAAAACTGAAGTGGATTAACAAAATACAAAATTACTACAATATAAGCACTGATAAGCGAATGATGGAAAAGAAATACAGAAATCTGAAAACAACAATATTTACATTGTTACAACACTTAAGACTGTTCAATGTCAAAACAACTAAAAAAATTACTGCCTTGAGGCGAACTGTGACTAGCCCAACTGAAGGAAAAAATACCACTGAACAGAAAAGCTAGAAAAATATATGCTAGTAAAACTGAAATTTAGTGTGTGCAAAGAACAAAACTAATGGTAGGTGAGATTGACGATAACAATAAGGAATGAAAGTATGTGAAATACAACACAAATAAAGTAAACTATCCAGTGACAAAAAACATGCTAAGACCTTATTGATATTGTAAGTACATGTAGTTGTGTGGTGCTGATCACTCTTGGTTAGGTTTTTGAGAGAGAGTTGGCCAACAGACAAATGCCAAGGGCAGCAATTTTTAAAGACAAAATTTTTCCGGAAGGCCACAATTACACATGCTCATCATTCTTAATCAAAGAAATCCAGCAGGTTTTTTCAGGTTCTTTTACCCCTAAGACTGACCAATACCTTCCTAACATAGTCTTTTACAGATACAGTAGCTATACTCAGTACACTATGGGATTCCCAGGCTTACATGATAGGATGCATGGCACACAAGCTGTGTCATGTATTTGATGGCACTATTTATACTTTTGTTAACTATTGTAGACTTGACAAACTTATGCAAGAGTTCAACATGGAAAAGCTGATGTGTGTAGAAATTTCAAAACTATCTGGAACACTTGTTGAATTTAATTTCTGTGTTGAATTAAATTCTTATCAGATTATATACAGTGTGTATTTCCAGTGTTTTTGTATATTTTGTTTTTATCCTATATTTATTTTGCACCCAAAAGTTGAAGAAATAAATTATGAAATTTAGAGATCCAAAACCCAGGAAAATGTGTGATAAATTTTTTATACTCTATAGTGCCAAGACATCGCGCAAACTTGCCATGTACTGTCTTTTTTATTTAAACATGTCCTGCTTTTAATTTGGCTGAATCTAATTAATCATTACCAACATGAGGAATGGTTGCACTTCCTACGTTTCAATTATGTTTTTAGCAGAAGGGCAACTAGTTTTCACAGGCTGGCAATACTATTTGAGCTGAACTTCTGATATTTTAAACTTTTTCCTAGATGGTCACTTCATCTTAACAACCAGTTGATTTCCAGTGCCCAGTCCTTAATGAAACCTTTTTGCTTGAGCGACTTAAAGTTGACCACTATCTAACACAGAATTGATCTTTATCCTGCTTATCTTCTCAGCATGAGGGAAAGTGAAAATGAAACAAACTGGCCAGGACTATAAAACTCATCAAATGGAAAAAGCCATTTCAGCCTGTATCAGAAAGGAAACACTATTATATTACAATAACGTTGAGCAAGTTGATGTACATGTATAGCAAAACCCACAACATGGACATGTGTACAATAATTATTCTCATCTCTTTTTTAAGATGAAACATTGAAACCATTCATACTTCCATCTTATGTTCCAAATCTTTTGCCATGTGGGAATCCAATTATTAACTTGACATTATTAGATATTCAATATAGCTGCATTAACGGAAAAATTACATGTATCTATTGGATGCAGTCTCGATACTAGTTCCAAATCCCATAATTACACACCATATTTTGCAAGAAATGTAAAGAAATAAACAGAGAAATAAATGTTTTGAGCCTTTAATTCACCTTACTGCTAACCAATTTAGCTTTTCACAGAACAGTGCACCTTCTTACTGGTTGATGCTTTATTCCCATTAAGAGACTTTGTGTATAACTCATCGGGGTTATCAATATAGGCCATAAAACTTGCAACACCTGGTAGGGTTGAGTTTGTGTACTGGACCCTTGATGTTACAGGTGATCTTGCCTGTAGTTGGTAAGAGTTTGTTACAGGTGTGAAGATCAAGCCTTATAATGAAAGCCCTGCCAAGGCAAGCAAGCATGAGGCAATGAAGTGACAGAACTCCTTCTTAGCACATTTTGACAGCATAACATCCGTTATGTTGAACTTTAGACATCAAAACAACATTGAGAGTGATGGGCAAAACCATGCCAATAAAAGATAACCCATTACTTCTGGCTACCATTCATGGTATCTGGGAAGAATTGCTGTAAACTTTGCTATGGGAAACTCTATTCTGATATCATTGTTTAGAAAATTATATTTGAAGATGGAAACAACATTCTCCTCTTTTGACATTTATTCTAGAATATGCTAATTTTCTTTCACTTTCTTTTGTAAATTTGTGCTTTTACTTTGTCTCCACTACGAAAGACTCTACATTGAGCATACCAAAGGTAAACATTTGAAAACAAATGTGTCACTGGTTGGGAGGCCAATTGATCATTTACTTGATTTTGAGAAGACATATCTAGATGGATGGTGCAAGGAGTGGGCTTCAGGCAAACCCCTAATCTTAGTAGGGAATTAGTCTCCAATATTTTATTACTGCATTTTTGTTGGTAACCACGGTCAGGTAAAATTAGAATATACTTTCTCACGGTCTCAAAACCAAACATTATTTCTGTAGTCAACACACAGACATGCTGTGGTCCCCACATTGAAAATAGTGATCCCATTTTCAAGATTTGAATGGAGATCTAAAATGTTTTAAGGTGAGCAGGTTTTTAGAGGGTCACGCAGGGATGGGAAGAGAGACAGATTAAGATGTTTAAAAAATTCAATATGTTCTCCAAAGCAGTGAGGAGCACTCTTTTGACTCAAGGGTTGGTGGAAAGACCAAACAAAATAAGTCTTCTGATACTATATATACTTTCAAAAATTCAAAAATGCAGCTGCCAATCATCATGTGACAGAGCCATATTCCAAAGTTTAAAATTGCATTTCCTTCTGAGGTTTTAGTTCCATCAGATTATAGACCCTATAGGAATTTGGCGTTTTACAATGTTCTAGCTCCACAGGGTTCTTTGTTTTGCAATAGGGCATGTTTGAATTTCCAAGCTTTTGCGTTGCATAACTAAAATGGCTGCCCTAGAAGGCTGTCGTGTGGGTCAAAAAATGATTATTGCTTTGGGTTTTTGCTGAACAAAAACTGAACAATTCTTGCACTAGAAGAAATATTTATTTCAATGTGTCTGAGCACTAGAGTAATAAGGTTGCATTTCAATAGGACAACTCAACGACAAATGTTTCTGTTACTTTATGGCAGCCATGTTTGTGCCCCTACCAGGGGCACAAACATGAGTTTGTGCCCCTTACGAGGGGCACAAACATGACCTCTCCATACAAAGCTCTGTAAATCTGGGTAAAACACTCCTCCGAATAACTTGCAAATGAAAAACAGCAGAGACCTAATTCTTGGCGAAATTCTTCATATACGTATCATCTATCACAACAGTTATTTGTGACTTAATTTATTGAACGGTTACGATTTTTAGGTTTGGTCACATAATAGGTGAAAACTAGCAATTCACAAACTTGCAAAAAAAAAGATCTAACAGCTGATGTTTGTATGCTGGGTATGTCAACTTCATTCTGATATCACCAGAAAGTAACAGGAAGTTGTGATCATGGATGTAGGTAACCTGCTCACCACACAACTGATCAGAATCAAATATCTCACTACAAAACTCTTTTAATGTAGTTTAAAGGCGAAGGGATGTGAGGATCTTCATCAGCAGAAAAGTAAACAGGGATATGGGAGATAGATTGTAAAGATACTGTTCACAATAAAATCTACTTTTGGACACTACTACAAATAACTCAGAGTCAAGACAGAAGTAACCAGACTGCACACAAATGTAAACACAGCACAACCAGTTTGAGAGTCAATCTCTGTTTAGTGTTAGAAAGGACACAATATTCAAAAATCCCATTTATTAGCCCCTTAAAAGGGCAAACCAACGTAGCATTTCATTGTCTCTAGTGAACCAAATTCTAAAACGCTATGGATTTTCCACAACAGTACATTAAGATAACCTTTTAACTGCCTACCTTGACTTTGACTTGTAGCAGAACTTAATTAAATTAATAATTTGTTTTACTTCACCTATGCCTTTGACCTTCATTGACCTCTCCAACAATACTTTTGAATTAACAGAATGTCTTTCAAATCTGTCTTTACCAAGGCCTGTTTATGCAGGGACTATTGCTATCAAGTACCACATTCAAGAGTAATATGGTGACAAGTGAGAAAACTGACCAGCAATTTTGGAAATTTGCGAAATTTCAGAGAAATTACTAGTAATTTTCATCAACAATGCAAGGTCACCTTAAAATACCCTTTGAAATCACTTTCCAAACACAAAAAATTGCCTGTATAAAATGGCCTTAAAGTACATGTCAGTTAAGAATGGACTTTAGTGGCACTCATCCAGTCGAAGAGTGGAGACTTTAAATTGTAAGACTGATAGAACTAGTACAAATGTTAAATAGACTACAAATTTTACAAAACCTCTTGCTCAATGTACAATCTCCAGTAACGGCCAGCATTAGGAAATCGTCTTACAAGCTTTTCACAGAGCACTCTAGATGTTTCTAATGGAGTATTCTAAAAGAATAAAAACAAAGACTGTCAAGAGATCGAGGATTTCTGTATGACAACCTCACAACACTGTCATTTACTGGTAATTTTTATCAATTTCTTTATGTTGTTTAACATTTCCATTATTACTGCACTACTAGAAATCAATTGCATTATCGTAAGAGTTCCTGGTTTTCAATACAGGGTTGGTTATAATGTTTCTATAAATAACACATAACCTCCAAGAAAAACACCTTCAACATGTAAATAGATTCACAAGTTACAAATATAGACTTGATGGATAAAATAAAGGGACAAGATTAAGTTTAATTAGCACTAAAATTAGTTGATATTGTTTGAAACATTAACTTTTGATGTTTTTCTCCTGTGCAGAAATTCCATTAGAATGTGATCAGACTGTAAAACCGGCAGAATTAATCTACAGGTTCTTTCAAACTTTTCAGTCTCACTTTTAGTGACTCTGTACAGGTAAAAGAAAACCAAAATCTGGCTGATTGTTCAAAGCCTGATTAAGCTAATCCAGGATTAGCGAGTATTTTAACTTTTCAGCGAGATCTTATGATGACGTTGTTTGTCCTTCAGTTTTGAGCTTGAGCAGGGTTTGAAATTAACTTTTTTTGGCAGGCGCCAACTGGCGACCAAAATTTTTTTCAGTCGCCAAATGGAAAAATGTGGTTGCCAAAAAGTGTTGGTAAAACTTTTCCTTTGCACTGAGCGAAACACAAGCAAAAAATTATTGGTCACCACGGGCTTGCCAGCAAAATACTTGCAATTGATGTAATCAGGAATCAAACCAGTGCTGAAGTCTCCTTTTGACCACTTTGACAGATCCATATTGCCACCTTTTGACGCCCAAAGAATATCTAAATATTCATCTAATTTCTTCGCGGATGTTCCATCTCACCCTTGTAATAAATTACGGAAAGATTTCAGAACATCTTTGGACACAACATTGCCTGAATAAATACTCATGGTGAAAGAATGCATGGGGCCTCTTGCACCTGCAAGACGTGTGCTATGAAAAACCACTGAAAAGACATGGCAGCGAAGCTTCACACTGTTCGTAGCTGTAAAACATTGTGGTACATTTATAAAAAAAGAAAATCAGTTTTATACTTCCAAAGCATTGGAAAGGTAAAAGGAAGTGTCCAATTGATGGGCGGCTTTGAATTATATTTTGATCAATTTGGCTGAAAATCAAAGCTATTGTTTGTGTAATTATTGTGGCGTAAAATGGCGTAGTTAATTGCCTGCTGGCTGCTGTAAAACATTGTGGTACATTTATAAAAAAAGAAAATCAGTTTTATACTTCCTAAGCAATGGAAAGGTAAAAGGAAGTGACCAATTGACGGGCGGCTTTGAATTATATTTTGATCGATTTGGCTGAAAATCAAAGCTATTGTTTGTGTAATTATTGTGGTTTAAAATGGCGTAGTTAATCACCTGCTGGCTGCTGTAAAACATGGTGGTAGATTTATAAAATAAGAAAATCAGTTTTATACTTCCAAAGCAATGGAAAGGTAAAAGGAAGTGACCAATTGACGGGCAGCTTTGAATTATATTTTGATCAGTTTGGCTGAAAATCAAAGCTATTGTTTGCGTAATTATCGTGGCGTGAAATGGCTTAGTTAATCACCTGCTGGCGACCAGTTGTGAAATTCTGGTCGCCAGTGCAAAATTTTTAGTCGCATTGGTGACCAGAAAAGCGCAATTTCGGATCCTGTTGAGTAATCTCAAACTACACAAAAGAGAAAGAGACTAAAACATTTTTAGAAAAGAAAAATGAAACTTTAGTTAACTCTTTAATAATTTGATGTTGATAACTTGATGATGTTGGCTGGTTTTCAAACATGGCCCCAAATTTTTATTACAGTTTGTCTCAAAAACATAACATATTTGTAACTCTACCTGAGCCTCTCTGATCAGAACTCCCCAGGATTCTGTGTCATAAGGATGATGCTGTAATCGTAGTTCTGCTTTTATACCACGTTCGGTCTTACTCCAAAATGTGACACTGCCATCCTTAACATACAAAGTTACTTATTAGAATTCCCTATTCTTAACCAACAAACATAATAGCAGACATTCCCACATTTTATAGTATGCAGGACAGAATAATGCCCAGGACTGATTGCCTGGCAAAAGTAAATATTGCTGTAAGGAAAGTGCAAATAGAACTTTGGTGGTCCTTTTGGCAAGTGAAATACACTGTAAGCCTGACCAGTAGTCTTGTCAGCTAATAAGGCATGAACACTGCATGTCTAGTGGGAACAACCGAAAACTACAGTACCGCCTGAAAGTATTTAAGTATTTTGTCTTTGCTGAAGTGTTCTGCTGCAAATTCACCTTTGTGGGACAAATTCCTCAACCTCACCTAGGACAGATGTGACCAAATACCACGGCACGATCAATTTCTATTGGTTTTTGAAATGTATCATCACCATGGAAAAATTTGCAAATCTCTTAATTTAACAGCCGGCCCTCCTACATTACCATTTCCTGGACAAACATTACGTGATCAGACATCCACTTCCACTTCCACTTAATTAGCACTGAAAATTTCTAATCCTCTTGATTTACTGTATTAATTCAATCAATGATTAACTAGAAACGGCTTAAAACTAAACCAGTAGCTAGGGACAGAAGGGGAAAAGGCTTAACTTTTTACTCAGTTTAACAACACTTTACGGCAGCATGCTTATTCAAGAAAAGAATTCAATAACTCAAGGCTCCAGTCCTTTATGAAAAAGACAGGTACAAGTTTTTTTAGGTTTTAAATATGGTAAGTCTAAGACCATGGGATGGGGATATAAGTCTTAAAACAACAAACATGAAATAGAGCTGTATACAAAACTTACACCACACCGTAATAGGTCACTGCAAAATACAGCTGCTTTTGAAAAGAAGGATAGCCGCGGATGGCAATAAACGTACGTAATTTAAAACACTGGTTAAAGGTAAAAAACGAAACCATAAAGCTACAGACAACGAAAAGTTAGCCTCAAAATATCGCATAAAACTAGCTTTGTACCTTCTTGTCTGAATCTGAACGTCTTTCATTGGCGCCATTTCCGACGACGTCTCCGCCTGCTTGCATCGTTTCAAACTTTACTTTCGAGTCTAAACCATTACCTTTAACTCACATAAACCTAGTCGGTAGAGTAAAAAAGCCGCCAAGCTACAGTGACCGAGAACGAGAAGAAAATGGAAGACCGCGACAGGCATGGTCAAGGAGCTTGCAAAGAACGATGGGAACGTCCATTCATCGGGAACCGGCATTCCGCAGGGCCATTCCCATATTTTTTCCACTAATATATTCTCTTTCCAATTTTCTGTTTGTATCTTTTGAGTACTTTATTTTTATATTTTTGTCATACATATTTTTGAACCTGCCATGAATTGTGACAAATAAATAAGATATAGGCGATTGGCAGCTAGCACAAAGGAAATTGAATACCAGAAACAAACCAATATAGGGGTAAGAAAAGATAGTCAAACGGAAGTAAAGGTTTCTTATCATGCATGAGAATATTGGCATAACAATCTGCCACTTTCTTTGAAACATTGTTTGCCTTAGCGTTTCTCTTTGAAAGCGGGAAGATCAGTGGTATTATTAAAGAAGACGCCATGGCAGGCATAGCTATAGTACAGTAGCGGAGATGGGACTCGTGATTGACGTGACCACGAACACCGGCATGATGCCATTTTACTAGTAAGAAGTAAAATGTTCCTCTAAATGAGAAGTTTGAGAATTTCAATTCACTTCTGAGTTAATTTACCACTGAACGTTATACGACTCGGAGAGTGCGACATGGAACTGGCCGTTCCCTATGTATGACATGCATTAAGGGGTAAGTTTCTGAAGAAAACAAGGTGCTGCATCGATACACGATAATTTGGTTTTATCAACCGGGTTGATAATTTGAATTGGCCAACGTAAAGAGATTCGAAAGCTAATTATCTTATGACATACATTGTTCGTTTTCTCTAGAACTTTATATTTTTACCATTTTTATTTTGTATTCCAGGGCCCCAATGGATGCCAGCCTCATTGCTGAATGTAATTTGGTTATATCAACTAAGTTGAAAATGTAAATTGGCCACCGTAACGAGCTATAAAGCTGACGTTTCGAGCGTTAGCCCTTCGTCAGAGCGAATTCGTGATTCGCTCTGTGATTCGCTCTGACGAAGGGCTAACGCTCGAAACGTCAGCTTTATAACTCCTTACGGTGGCCAATTTACATTTTCAACTTAGTTGATATAACCAAATTACCTTGTTACACCCACCGACGCAGCACCACAGTTTCTTTAGAAACTTTCACCCTTTATTCGTTGCTGAATGCGTCACCCTGGTAAAATAAATTTTCCTTACTGCTTACTAACACAAAAATTAACTATGCTTATCAAAGCATGGTAAACTTTGAGATCAATTCCCAACTGCAAGCAAATTCAGCGCTTGATCCTGGACTCTAGCCGAGTTTCCTTTTCATTTGCCTTTAAACTGCTAAACTTGGAGCGTGTTTTTTTCGTATAGAAGGTTGGTCCTACAGAATTAAGGGAAACGCTGTAAGTATACGTATTGATATTGTCCATAAAAAGTATCACCTGTTTGTCGCTAATAACCCAGTTTTCAATGATAGCGTTTGCCTTATGTAACTCATAAAAACTTCGAAAATTGCCACTGAGCATTGTTGGCAGCTATCTAACATGATCCATCCGCCTGTCACTGGTAAGCTTTGTTTAACCAACTAACTCTCATAGTTTAGTCGACAGTCACTCGTAAGTTTTATTTAACCAAAAAACTCTCATACCGACGCCGCTTTGCATCTCGATCTGAGAGATCGACTTCTTACATATAAGTATGAATTTTGACGTTTCAGCTCCGCTGACACAATTTATCATTTCGTAGTAGTAGAGACTTGTAAGGAGTTTCCCGTCGTAATAACAACAGGCAAAAATTATTCTTTCCTGTTTCCCGGCAGGATTGTTTCTGCATTTTTTTAAAATAACTTATTGGTCAGTCTGGTCAACCAAGGTCAACAAATGCAATTACCACAACTTCTAAAGAGAAAGAAACGTTTTTCATTTGGCACTACCAGGTTTGGATTATAACAGTTTTGCAGACATTTACTGTTCAGTTTTGTCAGTTTTGTCTTTTCGAGACCAAATCGTTTCACACTGACACGATTTGTTTTCTTAGGTGCTCATTTTAACTCAGCCATTCTTATTTGAAAGACCGATTTCCTTGGCAGCAACAGGCAAATCGTTTTACTCCTCCCCATTTAGTCGGCCTGTTGTCATTTTCGTTTTCTTTTGAAATTGTAAACATTGGGCTCCATTTCTGAGCTCTTCACTAGGCTAAAATCTGAGTTTAGAAATAAAGCCTCATATTTGTTTTTTTAGAATCGTTCTGGCTAGTTTTAGCTGTGCTATCATTTGCTACATATATTCTCTGAAGCATTTCCCTACATGATACTCTAGCTTCCCAATAGCCCCTTTATCAGCCATGCGCCAAACGTTTCTGAGAACAGCTTATGAGTATGCTAACTTAAATTAGCTCATTTGTCAGTTGTCAACTGTCAATTTTAATCCTCGAGAAGGGAAGGTATAATCCAATTCTACCCACAGCAACTAGAGGCGAAAGTTCTAACTTGGTACGGAAGAGTCATTGTCTTAAGTCGATTGAACAGCACGAAGGAAGGCAACTCGCCAGAATCGCTTCGGATCCGGCTGAGAAGCTACCAGAAAACAACAGATACTAAAGTATCGAGGTGAGTCGACATAATTAAACGTGGCAATTTTTATCTTTAAAACCAAACTGTTATGTTCCCATGCAAACCGCCTTATGTTTAAAAAAATGCAAACCGTTGAATTCACGTTTGTCGTTCTCATACATTTGTCTGTCGGATAGTGGGACTAGAAGGGAAGTGAAAACGACACAAAAAATAATATATACCATAACTGATTTGTTGAACCTGAACATATCACTGTCATCTAATATACGGTGGTATTAGGGAGGATACTCGATCCTTTTTATGGAAAGCATCAATGTATCATACTCAGGTAACCTCCACTGAGTAGTAGTACCAGTAGTACTTAATTTACACACATTTCACCAATGAGCCATGGGGCTCGTTTAAACGTGAACGTGTATGCTAAAATTAGAATATCTAATCCAGAGCATTAGAATTGACGATCAACACATAGACAAGGACTCGTAAACCCGTCTAATACGGACACAATTTGCTTCCAAACTGCCAAGTGGCCGGACACCAAAACAACCCTCACCGTTGAGTTCCACGTTCATGGCTTTTCTTTATCATACTGAGCTCCCTCTACTGAGGACGGAAGACTATAAAAAGTGATCGTTGCATAACATGAAAGCCGCTGTTGAAGCAAGAGTTCAAAACAGTCACATACTGAGCTTGGACCACCTGGGGTACCACCGCGCTAGCGACGCTCTCTCCTTCGCACAGGCCTCTTTCGTAGTAGTTCGGAGGCTGGGGAGGTTGCGCAGGAGAGAGCTATTGTAGCAATTCAAAGAGAAGGCGGGAAGAAAAAGAAGAAAGAAAAATACTATTCTACAGTGTACGCCATGAGACGTTACAGTGAAATGATATAGCAACAGCTTTTTCGCTGACTTTCCCCAATCTAGACAATCTATGTTCCAGACCTATAACGATATAAATAGTTGCTCCTGAAAAAATTGTAACGGTCACTGTTGAACATGTATATTACCCAGTAGACATGCGAAACGTACACCAATTGGTCAAGAATGAGCGCACACAGTCGTAACTTATCTTGTTTAGAAAATATTTTGAGAATTTCCGGAAAATATTTTGTGACCACTAGACGATCTCACAACGACTATTGCCGGCTTTCATTTGACGTAGCCATATTCCAAAATTATTTGGCCTTTTCTTCTGAGGTTTTAGTTTCATCAGATTATAGACCCTATAGGAACTTAGCGTTTTAGCTCATCAAGGTTCTTCGTTTTGTAATAGGATACCTTTGAATTTCCAATCTTTTACGTTGCGTGACTAAAATGTTATCGCGTGGGTCAAAATCAAAGGCCTCTTTGAGGCTACGACTATTTTGCATGATGAAGTACATGCATCAGTAGAAACGGAAAAGATGAAAATATTTTGGCTTTTTCCAAAACTAAATTTCTTTCTTCTCTCCCTTATTTAAACCTCTTAAAATCACGCTTTAATCACTGCCCTGACTCCGCAATACAAT
>OMLO01000607.1_pt1 | contig 24246 bp, 11 predicted proteins | sample 1674811 | NCBI WGS metagenome assembly OMLO01 (sample SAMN06265003, study PRJEB25207) | coral metagenome | isolation source: Coral host | place: Mexico:La Bocana,Puerto Morelos, Mexico | collected 2008-11-13
CAAAGAACGAGCAAGACGACAAAGAGCCCCGAAACAATATAGAGCACACAAACAATAACCCCTAAACAAAGAAAAAATTCACAGGTTTTACACCGAGGTATACCCCAGACTGTGCAAAACCCGATAGCTGAATGAATGAATGACAACTTTTACTAATTACTTATTACTGAGAAATCACTATAACACAAAGGCAATTTTTGCATTCCATTTGGGCGTAGTTCAATGCAGGCTTCGTGCTTTTTATAACAGTAGAAAAGATAGGGAAATGCAATTATTCGACGCGGGAATTTTCTTCAGTATTTTTATGATGCCCCTTCATTTGTATCGCGGCAGAAATGTTTCTGTATAAACTTGATGGACTTTTATCTTTGACAGTCTACTTCAAAAAAAAACTCGAACCAACAATGACGAGAGACAATATTTGGAAGAATCCGAGTGAGTGGAAGATTTTACAAAAAAATTATAAATTTTGGTGGCTCTAAACTATCTTAGCGACAGGCTGTTGTGAAAACCTCTTACATTCAGTAGTTGAGAATGCTGGAAATTAATAGTTTCAATGTCGTAGATTTGAACCATAGCTTTTATAAGTCCCACTTGACTTGGGTGACCTTGAATGACCTTCATTGTTTATGAATTCAAGTTAGCGCCGCCATTTTGGTTGCAAATTGGTCACGTGAGTAGCAAACAACTTTTTATTAGATTTCTACCAGATTCATATTATTTCGCGCTTTCTGAATGAAATTTTCATGATTTTAAGACACTTGCTAAGATTTTCTACAGATGAAAAAAAAATGCTTAAGTGTTTGCTGTTAAACCGGTTAAAAGGAAAACTGCCGCTATTTTCACGAGGACGAAATGTAACTTGTTTTTGCTACTTTCAGTTTTCGACCTGTGTACGCGTTTGATCCTTCAGATGAATGTTTTTTTTATTTAGTATAATTCTTGATCAACATTATTGACCTGGACTCGTTTTATTTTCCCACAGTGTGTGATTCATGATTTTATGGTTGACCAGTGTAACTACGATGGTCAATCACAAAATGTCTTTCTCCGCAGTTCAATAATATCATCTTTCATATATTCATTTGCAGTGTGAGATTCCTTGCTCAGCATTGTTGGGGGAAACTGGAACCAACTCTCATGGATGCTTTGGGTGTCGTGGATTCTAATGGCCGCCAGCTGCAGGCTAAGAACAAGGTCAAGGTCAAAGGGTCTGAATAACTTGGTGTAGTTCCCGTCGCTTAGGTAAAGAACAATAGTTATACCTAAAAAAAAAATATCGAGCTTTTTGTTTCCAAGAACAGACATCGTTAGCTGACGAGATTGAAGCAAGGGATAATTGTTTTGAAGCGTAATCAAATTCTTATAATTAGAAATAAAATAATTGTATGCTATTCAATTAGGAGAGTTAAATTCGATCCTTTGGAGCGAGCGGACGCCTGCTTCGAAACAAAAATGTATTGTTGGACATACAACTGAAGTTTAAATTTTTTTGAAGTCATTTCATTTTCCATTGTACGCTAAAAATAATTGATGTTTCCAAAATTTCGCCGTATTTTTTCTTTCTAGGGATCAAAATTTGTTGCAGAAAATGCAGATCTATTTCAGTATTTTTAATTCATTTCGTATCCCATTTCACGATGAATTTTAATGTTACTACGACTCTTGTCGTATTTCTTGAATTCAAGATTTTACAGCAAATTACGCAGTGAAGTAGTTACGAGATATTCTAAACTAGAAAAACTTAAATTGTGAACAGCTGCATTTTATAAAGTAGCAAACTCGCCGAATTCATGATTTCTGAAGTGAACACTAAATTTCTGACAAATTCTTTTAACTTTCACATTTTCGTTTGATTTCTTTGTATAGGTGTGCGTTTTAAATATGCAACGCATTGAAAAGCTAAGAATATTGTCAGTTGGCGAAATATTAATTAAAAATCAGACCTAATCTATTCACAATAAGTGGTATTTAAAATTTTCCGACAATATTTACCACGTACTCAGTCAGTATGCACAGTTTGTATAAAGAAGCTATTTTTCATTGAATGTGTAATTTCACTTTTTACTTCAAAATACTACTGTGATACTGCTTAGATATTTTTCAGACTTAGTTCTAACTGTCAACTGTTTTAATTAACTACTTTGGTCGATTGATACAAAGAAATTTTACGACTCGTAAAATTACTCTGCATTTATTGACTTAGTAAGTAGTCAGTTAAACAGTTTGACATTTGTAAATATATGCTCAATAAATATCACAACTTGTACATCAATTATTAAATATTTTATTGAACTGAAATAAAGGAATAACAATGTTATCAACAAACGAGTCTTGTGTCACTTAGTAAAAAAATTGCGCGCTCTTAAAGGGGCCTGGGAACTAGTCGGAATGTAGGCTATCTCTTTTACTATTTTTTGACTATGTAGGGTTGCCGACGCGGGAAAACGTTCTGAACTTTTAAACAGGGTCTAGTAACAAGTCAAAATAAAGGCGGACTTTTGATAGGCCAAATCTGACTGCTAACTGCAGAGATTTTTCCCGCCAAAAGACTTAGTTTATTTTTGACATATTTCTAGACTCCATTTAATAGCGCAGACTTTTTTCCCGCCAAAAGACTTAGTTTTTTTTTTTCAACAAATTTCCAGGCACCCTTAAAAGCGCAAACGTTTTTCCCGCCAGAAGACTTATTTCTAGACTCCATTTAATAGCACAGACTTTTTTCCCGCCAAAAGACTTAGTTTTTTTTGGAAAAATTTCCAGGCACCGTTTAAAAGCGCATACTTTTTTCCCGCCAAAAGACTTAGTTTTTTTTTCCGACAAATTTCTGGGCACTGTTTAAAAGCGCAGACTTTTTTCCCGTCGTGGTTAATTTTGCAGCACATACTTTTTCCCGTTAAAAGACTTCCAGACACTAGACACTGTCTAAATTCCCGCCGAAGGACTAAGAATTGACAAAAACTGAAACAAAAGTAACCTGCAAACACGTAATTATCTTCGTTCAAAAAAAATATATGTTGTTCGATACATTATAATCTTAATGTTTAACAAGTTTTCGCGTTCTTTGTTAAATATATTTGTGCGTATTCCGGCAAAGTAAAAAACTACACGACGAGAGCTTGCGACTTTCTTATGAAGCATCAGTTTTAGCTGCAGTTCAAAGGTGGGATCATCTTCCTTTAATCCTGAAAAAAATGAGAAAGAATAGAATTTACTTTACAAATTCTGAGGAAAGGCATATCTTCTCTAAGCTTTCAACTCAATTAAAATCACAAAATTGAGCTATATCGTTGTGGTAAAGTGTGCCAATGGGGGTGAGGCAAAACCCGTGTCAGTGTATTGCTTAAAAATTTGTATTACTCCAGTAGTTCTTGTACCTTTCATGTTTGATTTTGTCAGTCAATTTTCTCCCCTCGTATTCTCCAGCGTGTCGAAAAAATCTTTCACTTTGGGTCCAACACAATACACAAATAATGCTTATTTTCTCTCCTTACTCTGTAGATATTTCTGGATCTAAACAATTCGATAGATAGGTCAATAATGATCACTGTCGCCAATGTAACACAGTCTCAATGTATTGTTCTGGTTCGCTCAAAGAGTAGCTGAAAGATCTGTATCAACTTAATCTTTTCTTTCATTCTTTGGTCGCGTTATGCTCTCTACCGCGCTTACTACGCCGTGCATAAGATTCGAGTGCAACTCGCGGGGCCTTGAAGGCCTGAACATTACAAATGACGTTGTCACAGAAGACAAACGTCGCGTGAAATCTTAAACGCCCCATTTCTCAAACTTTCGTTGAAATTTAAATGAAACCTGACTAAATATAACATGAAAGGCACAATGTAATAGTAGGTAAACATTTAATTTTCGTAGTTTGTCTCAGAGAAAACGTAAATTCACTCTGTTATTGTCGAAACGTTTATGTCAAGTTTTAATTACTTACACAATTGGTCAAGAGAAGTATTAAAAACTCAAATCCTTGTTTATCCCTTGTTTACTTCCAAAAAGTCATTTATTGTTTTATTAATCGTCACTATAATTCCGTGTCCGAAGTTCATATTTTTTCAACCCCAAAACCAAAAGAAGGTGCTGGGAGGGAAGAGGAGAGTGAAGAATGACTGGATCAGTGGACAGACCTACAGGAAGATCGAAGAGCGACAAAGGTTAAAGGGGAAGGTCTGCCCGCCTGAAGGGGAGAGCCACTGCTGCATATGCATTGAAGGACAAGGAGGTGAAAGCCAGCGCCCGGGAAGACAAGCGGAGAAGCCTGAACAATTTAGCAGAAGAAGCTGAAATGGCAGCCAGAAACAACTGTAGCGGTGGCCTGTACCAGCTCACTAGAAAGATAGCTGGACAAGGAAGGAACATGATTACCATCCAAAGATAAAGAAGGCAAGAGACGTGCAGGGAACACTTTTAGGGAGTTCTGAATGTACCACGACCTGACATATCCCTACAGAAATGGAACAAGCACCTGAAGTCATTACAAACATTGACACTGGCGACATTTGAGATTAAGAGAGCTATCCACCGTCTGAAGGATGGCAGTGAATGTGCTGAGATGCTCAAGTGCTCTAAGGATGATGCTGTGAAGTAACTCCACTTACTTTTCAACTCAATCTGGAAAGTACAATGTGTACCAGAGGACAGGAAGATGTCAATAGTAGTGAAAGTGCCGAAGAAAGGGGACATCACTCAGTATGATAACTCTCGTGGTATCTCCCTACTCTCGGCACCAAGCAAAACCTTATGTAGGGTCCTCATTGACAGGGTTAAGAGTGGTGTGGACGAGATGATTAGGTCGGCCGGAGCAGACAGGATTTCGATCTGGAAGGGGAACCTCGAAGCAAATCTTTGCTCTAAGGAATATCCTTGAGCAGTGCCAGGAATGGCAAGCTCCGGTGTACATTAACTTCGTTGACTTTTCGAAGGCTCATTACTGCATCATCAGAGAGCCATCATGGGGCAGTATGGCATCCCTGATATCTTTATCAGGACTTTCAAGACACTCTACCATCAGAGCTCAAGCTGTGTTACAGAAGGCGGAAGGTATTCTAGCTGGTTTGAAGTGAAGAGTGGTGTACGGCAGGGATGTGTGATGTCTGGCTTCATCTTTGTCTTGATCATGGACTGGGTCATCGGCACACAAACAACAGGAAACGCGGCTTGAGATGGAAGCTCGCATCAGTTCTAGAAGGCCTGGACTATGCTGATGATGTTGCCCTAGCCTGCGTAACAGTCTTTTCCGTTTCCTTTCTGGCAAACGGGAGTCGCGCAAGGGCTCGGGGACAGAGATAACAAAAAATTAGTGGCAGGGGGGAGGGGCAGGAAAGGAAAGGAAAAGCCTGCTGATCAGCCTAGACATTTTACCGAACGCCTCTAATTGCTTTCGCTCCCCACGAAAATAGCGCTAAAGTCAGCAGGGTAATTTTTCGCGGTTTGAAAAATGTAGAGGTATGGCGTCCCAGAATTGCCGTGTTTGTCAGTGCTCATTTAAAACGAAGTTTGGAAGTTTCTCTCAAAAGGAATGATATTTATCTATTGATAATCTATTCAAGCCTTCCAACAGAAAAGATTGTCGTGGAGTCGTGTTAGCCAAGTTTTGAAAAAGACTGGCATTTCCATCGAACGTGACGAAAATTTTTCAGATCGCGTTTGCAATCCCTGCGCAAGGAATATCTGCAATTTGGGCAGTCTGTATACTTTGATAGAGGGAATATTACAGAAAACTCCAGAGAAACGGAAACAGCACACGAAAAGACTGATGAGAATATAAACAATTGAAATTTCCCCGCACCCACGTCTCCAAGAGAAACTTCGGAAAGAGAATTCGCTGTCAATTCCATTGATCTTGCTTCTGCTATCTGTTCTCCATTAAGTTTCGAAGATAACTAAAATACAGGCCGAGTCTTTCGACATATACTCTGACACGAACGAACAATTGAAATATGGCACTTTCGCCATTAATTGCGAATTAAGTCTTCCTTTACACGCGTTTACTGCGGTAAAACATCGACACGCAAAGTAAATATTCTGAATTATAAGTTTATTCTCTCGAAAGAATATTTTGTAAGTATTCTGAATTACGTCGCAAATGTTCTGCATAAAGGTCAAAATAATTAAAATAAATTCAAATTTAATCCTGTGAAAGGAAGTATCTCTTAGCACAGTTTGTAAATGTAGACTTTATTCGCAATTAACTTTGTGGCAAAGAGATGCAATTAGAAAGTAATGGTTTAGAAAACAACAGAATTGGAAAGTAATGGCTAATAAAAGAACTGTTTAAATATTCATATTGCAAAAAGTTAGCACGTTTGATTTTGACCCTAAAAACGCGCCATACTGGTTTTAGATTATTGATTTCCCACTCCGCGAGAAACCTTTAGCAGTTTCCTGCAGAGCAAATTCTAAAGAATTATCTTCGACTACGGCCATAATATTGATTTGGTCTGATCATTCCGCTGAATCTATTGACAAGCTGTTGACATTGATCGTTTTCACTGACACGCGATTGACCAATCGTTATGCCTCCCGTTCGTGGACGAACGGCGTTTGGTAAAATGTAAGGGCTCAGCTGCAGGCTCTTCCTTTCCTCTCCACCCCCTCCCTCCCGTTCCTCTTTTTGCTCTCGCTCCATGCGTTCGCGCGAGTTTCCCTTGCCTCTCGCTTTCTCCCGCTTAGAGGAAACGGAAAAGACTGCTACGCATGCTAATGTTGCCCTAATCTCGAGTAGATTTAACGATCTCCAGGAGAAGACTGATAGACTAGTAGCCATCGCTGGCATTGTTGGGCTCAAGATCAACCCGCGCAAAACAAAGACGCTTAGGATGAACCGCAGACGTGCAGACTACATCAGGATAGAAGGAGAGGAGGTGGAAGATGTGGAGTCCTTTGTGTATTTAGGTTCAGTACTTGACAAACTTGGTGGCACAGAAGCAGACATCAAGAGGCGACTAGCACTAGCCAGAATTGCATTCACCAGACTCAAGAACATCTGGAGGTCAGGCAGATTCAGCCAGAAGACCAAGCTGCGCATTTGAATTCAAACGTGCTGGCCGTGCTACTGTATGGAGTCGAAATGTGGAGAGTGACAACAACTGATCTCAACAAACTAGATAAGTTTCACCTCACCGCACATGCCTGAGGAGAGTGCTGAGGGGATTCTGAGCAACGAAGAGCTCACATGAAATATCACATAATTCTGAGCACCAAAATGCGATTTTTTAGTCGAGATCGTTGTAAAGACATTTACTGAGCCAGACGTTTGAACGCATGTATTAAATGTCGATTTACTTTCGACACTCAATTTAAAATGGTTTTTACCTAAGTGAATAATAAACTATTAAGACGAATAAAAAATAGTTAATAATAAAGTAACAGCACATATAGCATTTCTTATTCTTTTACTCTTTGATAACTAAGATAATTAAGTTGACAGGCAAATTATCAAGTATTTAATTTCAGAACAGTTTGTTTATCAGTAACTGGCCTAGAATTTGTGAATGTGCTAGACAGTTAAGTCTTGTTTTTTTAGCAGTTGTACTTTAATGAAGTAGCAATAAACCCCTTTTGGGTTGGGTATGGACACTTACGTCTGCTATCAATCATTCAGTCATTCACTCATGCAGTCAGTTAGCTGGGCAGTCAGTAAGTCAGTCATGTGATCAGTCAGTATTAGTCCGGTCAGTCAAGTGAGGAGTCAGTCATGCGATTAGTCAGGCAGTCATGTGATCAGTCAGTCAGTCAGTTAATCAGACAGACAGTTGGTCATGTGGTCAGTCAGTATAAGTTCTGTCAGTCAAGTGACCATTCAGTCGTGTCATCCGTTATTCATGCGATCAGTCAGTCAGTCAGTGTATGTATCCCTTACAAAGCAAATACCCCTTGCCAGAACCTCATATCATATATGTTCCTTTTTAAACTACTTTTTTGGCAAGGAAAATACCAGAGCGGTTTAAGGAAGCCTGCAGTGCCACTGACTTAATATCAGAAGCAAATAATATTCAGAAATGATACGCTATGTATGTAATATTTTAGGGTAATGTCTTCATTTCTGAAGCTTTCACCAAGAGAAAATGAAAAAAATAAGGCCCTCATTTTCTCTTGCTTTCACCTATTATCTTTAACTGACATAAAAAGTTGGCGGACTGGAAAACATTAGGCGTCCGCCATATTGACATTATTTTCTCAATTATTCAAGAAGGCCAGTGAACTTGGGAAACGTTTATTGGATCAATTTTAACCTCGGAGGGAATCCCGTAAACAGCAAAGAGCAACCTTTGTTTCCAATTTCCGTTGTAGATAGCAGGACCCAGGTTTTCTTTTCGTTTTTTGTTACATAAAAAAAAGTCCTTTCATACAGATATCGTTTATTTGAAAATGTTGAACTGAAGGTAGCGCTAGGCTGTAATGTTAACGAAAAATAGATAGAAACACGTACCGCTATAAATGCCACGTAATAGCTTGTAATACGTATATCCTCCGAAATGACGTGTTGAAGTAAGTCCTGATGAAGCGCGGTTTTCGTTCATCGAAGTCTTCACTCATCGAAGAGTTCGTCGTGGCTTGTTTATTAAACAAAAACAAAACCAAGAGATGAGTTAGATAACTTACAACCATTATTAGAGTTCTATTTTGGTCGCAATTAACAGAGAAAACCAAAAACAGTACTTGACGTCTGAACTACAAATTTCTTGGCGGTTTTTTACTATTTTAATTACTTAACCTATAGTTTGTATCTTAATGCACTGTATGCCGGTTTAAGTAAACTAGGAATTGAATTGAATTGATTTATTCTCACCTCTGATTTGGATCTGCAAGGCGAATTATGACCACAAATGACCGAGTGACGTCCTGCATTGCTTTTTAAATTCTTGTTCCTTCACCTAAAGTAAATCTAAAATGAAATAAAAAAAAAACATTGGAAACTTTTCACCACACAAGCCAAGCAACTGTGAATCCTCAAGTACAACGAAAGTTTGCTGCGGACTTACTATTAATAAAATTACAAGCTGGCTTCACACCGATGTCAACAGTAAACAACGCAGGAGGATAGCATAACAACACAAAACTAAAACAAAGCAAACGAATATATGAAAGATCATATATTTGAACTTCGGAGAAAGACATGATTTATGATTGATCATCGCAGTTACATACACAATTAAAGCAGTTGTGAAATTAAAGCCTAAAAAAAATTTAAAAAAATAAAATAAAATTCAATACTAAAATGCGCGTTTACTAAGCCTAATAATAAAATTAGTAAACCATTTAATGTTTTATCTCGACATTTTAAGGCTAAGGTAACAGATTGTATATCATTTGCCTGCAATGACTACTGGAAATCAGCCTATGTATTCTTGAAAACAGGAAAGTTTACTCCAGAAGTAAATCGGTTTGTGTCTTAACGGTATTTGAAACAGTTAGCGAGTAAAACCGTATCCGTTAGTATTCACTAATGAAAACCTGACATATTTTACCTCAAGATTGAATGAAAACTGTAGCAAAAGTTTCAAGAACTACATAGTGGTTTCCATAGTTCTATTAAGCTAGCAAACATCAAATACTAACAGTAACATTATTCAACCTGTACAAGCTCGACTTGACCTCCGCACGTGTACCTTGTCTTCACGCCAAACATGTCGTTGTTTCGTTGCGGTGCAAGAATCTCTAACTGGTCATGGAGCATATGTGTTTTTGGTACTTAAAATGTAACCATCAGTTTTACAAGCTAAGGTTAAACAACCGTTAGTTTTTTGTAAAAACGTTAGTAGACGGAGCAAGAACCAACGAAGATGATCCATGGCGAAATAGCTCAACATGAGATGAATAATTATCAGCACGTGCATTTTGAATAATTTGCAATGTAGATTATGGACCGAGAGTAGTTTGGCGCTAACACATTTCGAGTTTTGTTTGCCAGGAACTGGATGACTTTGTAAAAGGTCAACTGGTAATCGTGATATAGTAATAAAAATTATTTTCAGAAGGCAATAGCAAAGGAGATATATCATAAATTTAATTTAAGGAAGCTCTTCACGAAAAACGCATGTTGAAAAAAATTGCCAATATATTTCAACTTTGTAATTCCTAATCCAGTTTCTTCATCCCGGAACCTTAATTGTATGGGGAGCTCGGAAGAAAACCAGGATAATTTAGCTCTTCAACTCGAAGATTATTTTAATATAGATAGAATAAATGTGCCTGTTTGTTACATCTCTAGATATAAAAGTGATTAATAATTGTAGCAGCTTTTAATTGGGTGTCAAAAGTAATCAGGCAATTACTTTGGTTTCGGTCTTATTGCGGTCTGAGATTGGCTGAGTAGTGTACTTGATGAGTTATAGGTTTGGTTTTGGTTTTATGACACCCAATTGAAAATCACTCTAATATGAACAGGCTTGATCAAGACTGAGAACATCAAAGTCTTCTCTTGGAACTAGATTTGCAAAAGGTGAACTAAAAGAAAACAAGTAGAGGGATGTAACATACCATCATTCAAATGAAATGTATTATTCTTCATAACCGCCATAAAACACCCCCCAATACGCGTCTTCATTTACCATCGCAATACTTTATAAGCCTCCACATGTCGTTTTTACCCTCTATACCTTCATACACCTTAAAACCTCTTCATCCAAGTTGTTACACCTTCCCTTGAACTTCATCCACCATCACACAACTTAATACATCTTCATTCACCCTCACGCACCTTCATCTATACAGCTTTAAACACGTTTTTAGCCACATTTACCTCAATACAACTTCAACCCCCTTCACACAACTTTATACTGTCAGTATGAAGGCCGGATCCTTGTTCGTTCTCATGAAGTTAAAGAATCTAGATTCTGGATTGGGTGAACTAGGATCTAGTGCAAGCCAGGGTCACAGTGTACAGTAGTATACATGTCAATTGGTTGTGGTGAACAGTTAGAGCAGTCTGTGTGTTACAATTTACAACCTTGTGGAGGAGGGAATGGGAAAGGAACCTATGGTGGACTAGCTTTCCTTCCTGAGGGTGTGGCAAAAACTCCTGGACGTAGTTCAGTTATGATATACAGCAGAACCAGATGGTTTGAGTGAAGAAAATGGCTCTGAAAAGCCCTAGAAACCCAGGGCTGAACAGGGTGCGGTAGAGCGGATGACGGAAGAAAATCATGTACAGCAGGAAAATGGGACCATCTACATTAGAGTCTTAAGAGGCACGGGAGGATTTCAAACGACAGTTAGACGCAATCATGGATACTACTAAGGAACGTGAGTGTTTTTTGCTTTATGATTGCAGGCATTCTAAGAGTTTGTTTCAAAGTATACTTTTTCCCTTGTGAGAGAGCTTTACGTTTGTGAAAATGATTTCTTTCTGCTGGATCTAGGCCTCAATTTAAAGAGCGTTATACTTATATTAGTCATAAACTGAAGACAAAGTATGTGAAAAAGGTGGAAAATCCCATACGAGTAAAATTACAATGGTCTTGGGTGTCCAACGACTAGGGTAAGTTCTTAGCATACAGACAACAAATTTTTGGCATTGCCCTAAGAGTAAGCTCTAACTAGGATGCACATGTACCAGCCCCGAAAATATCTCATTTTCCCAAAATCACAGACAAAGAGACCGCATGCGATTGGCTAAGCCAAGTAAAACCACACAAGTTAAGGTGCACACATTGTTTGTTTATTCAACAATGCTTCATGCAATGTCTCAACAAGCAAAAAATTATTAGACCATGATAGCGAAAAGAACCTTATTGTACTACTGTAACACACGTTACAAATAAAGGGTGAGGGGCAAGAGAGTGGACTCGTTACAAGGAGAGCGAAAAAAATGTTGCTACAGTAGTAGAATTAAGTGTTGTTAGAGAGCACAGAATAACTTCAGTGTAAATTGATTTAGACATTGATTCGTGGGTACAGCTGGAGGTAATATCCGTTCTCTTGAATCATGACTTCTTTTTGTCATGTTTCTTTTAGTTAATCAGTTCACAGTTCATGAATTACCAAGTTCAGAATTAGCATTTAGAATTTCGAGACAACTACATGAGTTTTGTTTTTCGTCCACTGTCAGTAACTGAAAGGGAATTAGTCCTAAAGGACTAATTAGTCGTGGAAGAAGTCCTCCCACTCGTAGACTTTAAAGCGCGCCATGTGTAGGCCTTTTTCTGAACTCTCTTGAGGTGCGCTGACATTCCGTTCCTTTTGTCCTTTTCACGACGCAATGCATTTATCGCGAAACAAAGTGTGTTTAAAGTTGTTTTGCATTGTTTTATGACAAGACGGCCGCGCTTGAATTATTATTAAAAAATCCCCTTGTGTGAAGTGAAAATAATTAAAATAATTAAAAAATGCATTTTAAAATTTCGCTCATGCCGGATGGCGTCAACTTAGTGGTTTGAATAGAACTACAAAGTGGCTCACGAGGCGATAGCAAAGTGTGTCACTGATGTTCTTACCTGATTTTGATCTATTGGTGAACAGACGCACGGCAACATGGAATAATAAAGAAACAAACTACAGCTTTTTTATTTTGAAATCTTTCATCCTTACTCGAAAGCGTGTGTTTGTTTTAGTCTCGCTCAACTACCAACTAAGAATGCCCGAGTATTTTTTTTTTTTTGAGTCATTTTCTAAAGAAGAATCGGCTTTTCTTTCTTCTTCCTGCTTCTCGTACTTGTTCAACGCTTCAACAAGACGTTTTTTGTTCCTTATCTTTGGCCAATAACGTAAAATATAATCTTAATTCTCAAAACATTCAGCCATTTTAAAATGCAGAAGGGAGATCTTTATAATGATGACGTCAAACGCGCATCTGTCCACTAATAGATCATAGGCGAGAACCAATCAAAACGCGACTGTCTATGGGGAAACTCTTTTTCGTACAAAGGAGAAAAGAGAGCGATTGCGTTGCGCATAACGCCTGAAGTGTTCGAGAAATACTCAGAATAGAGCTTGAACGGTAATGAAGTAACTGCAAAAAATAAGGTCTTGATTTCGCCGAATGAAAGAAAAAAACAACTTAGTGTGTTACCCTCAGTGTTTTATAATCCTCCGTAAGAAAAAGGATGGTGACTGGTACATCTACATTTTAAAATCTTAAAAACGTTTGTAAAAACGTGCGGAAGGTTTATAAAATCTTCAAACCTAGGCTACAAAATTTCCTTAATTAGTACAGGGACAAATATTGTAAAAGTTTGGCTATAGGCTGTGTTAGGTTCGCAAGGTATTGTGGTAAAATGTACAACCGCCATCTTCTTACATCTAATTTTTCTAACAGCTTGTTATACGATGAATATAGAGATGTTACACCAGTTAATAAAAAGTTATTGAAAACCATGAAAACCCAACGTTTTGGCTATTGACATAATCCTTCCTCAGGGGTAATAATAAATATAATGAAGTGACAAGTTTATTTAAGATCGCGTAGTTGCTAATAAAAACAGAATATATCGGGAAATTAAAAAAATAATACGTTTTGAATTCCTGACATAAAAGTTTAACGCAATTCGCAAACAGATAAGATTTTATGTCATAGGTACTGAGACATACCCACGTAAACTCATAGTAAATCAAATTTGTACTGATTCTAGAGGTAGCTAATCAGAAGCACGGATGAAAAAATTTCACCGTGAAAAAATACCGTTCGTCCAATTAGCAACCCAAACGACGAAGTCTCACTAACGTCACTAACGATGCGGAATGAACGTACTGAAGAGGATGTTGCACAAAACCCGCACGCTTTGAAAAATGGGCGAAGGAAGGTTTCTTGTGTTTGCTCAATTGAAGAATTTTTTTTTAGAATAAGAAAACAAAAATGCTTCTTAAAAAACTGAAGGAGATGTAAGATTACTTGAAAGATTGTTGAAAATGAAAGACGAAGACAGGAAAATTGAAAAACATTCGCCAATTTATCATCTTTGTCTACTAAAGATGATTCCGAGATCTTTGTGAAACTTTACGTTAGAATCATTATTTTCAGTCAAAGAAGCTTTGTTATCTTTCCTGTTTGAAACAGAAACAGAGTAATTCCACATTGCGCAAAGTTTTCTTTTATCCTTGCAGAAGCTTTGCCGACCAGAAAAAAATCATACACAACATACTAGGCCCTTGTGACTGTAATGCCCTCGGAAATTGCCCAACCCCACCCACTCCCCCCAAAAAATAATGGTCGTAATCTGACCTATTAGAGTCTCCCACAGTAGATGGGTTTGGTAAGCTGCGTAAAGCTCGAAGCGAGAATGCTACGATGTACTTGGAAGCGTATCTGTGTCAGCAGACCTCTGGGAAAGAACATATCGCCTTTGGTCTTAAAACAAACTTTTGTCACCAGTCCAGTTAATTTTAGTAACGGTGAAGCTAAAAGAAGCCTGCAAGTGCTCAGCGAAGACCAGAAACAGCAGGTGAGACAGTACCCTATTATCTCACACTGGAATGTGCCTTCACGTGTTCTAACGAATATCACAAAAACTTTATCCAATAATTGTTTATTATAAGACCATTTTGTTAGGTTCCGACGTGGAATCGTAACCCTGATCCATATTCCAAGACGAGACTACTTTAAAATCATTTTAGGTTTCACTGTCACGCAATAAATAAATTTATTCGAATTCGAATGAAGTCAAAAATAGCTATGTAATAGCTGATAAATAAAGAAGATACCACTCTATGTCTTAGGCCTGTGCGCCACAGTACACATAAATATGGTGGCCGGAAAATAGTGTAAACATCTGAATCATTTGTGTACTGATCAAACGGACATTTACTTTTCCTGATGAACTCACGAGATAAATACTGTGTATATTTTTTGACAACCTTTATGTCACGCACTTTCATAGCTCTGATACCGAGTGCGATCGTTCAGTCGAGTGTTTTGTCTGTTTCAAAAAAGAATGCCTGATAGGTTAGCATTGTTTTCAAACGAGGTCCACATCAGCATGGTGCAGCCTTTTATATTAATTTCTGGACCTTTCCAAATAAATGATGTGAATGATGTACGATGAGGCTCACTGTTGATCTCAAAAGCTGTAAACAGTTAAAACATTTGTACGTTTTACACCTGCTGAGAATAATTTTTGATTTGATGACGTCACTTAAAAACGAATCAGTGCTGCTTGTAATTGGGTTTGTGTTTGTAGCCCATATAACAGGTGCTCTGATTGGTTTATACCAGGTATAGTCAGACAATAAACCGATAATCAATATCAATTGAAAACAATCATTATAATCCATCAAATATTATGCACAATTGATCTAAATACGTCACAAATATTCTCCAGGTAAAACTGGTGATATTTGTACATCTTGCAAAAACATGCCAAGGATAATAATAAACACAATAGCTTCCTATGGTTCGATGTTTGTCCTTGGACATTATCTATTCCTTGAGTTTCCTCAGAGTTTATATTGAGCTATGCTCTCAGAAAATTGTTTCTTGGAACAGTTTGAGATGTGCCCCTAAAGTCCTTACTCTTGGTTAATAATTAGTTAAAAATAACCTGATCTATTTACTCACTAAATTATCATCTGTGGACTTTTCCCTGTTTGCCTTACTAAATTATCAGGTAATTTGTTTTTGGGCTTTTTACATGGTGGGTCTTTCTGCATGATACTTTCCGTAACCAAAAAAAAACTTTCTCCTCAAATCAAGGAATGACAATCTGGCACGTTTTTAAACAAGTAAACTAACAATGTTGCAAATTGATATCACTTTACATGAATAATAATATACCCTACTTTCATATTTGACTTGATTGAGTATGAAAAGATCATTGACACCATTGTTTTGAGCTAGTCTTCTGAATTACACCACTGATCAGAGCTAGAAAAGGGGTACCCTGGGGCTGTCAAGCCCTTTTCTGACTTTACCCTCCCCAGATATTCAATCTTTTAAGCACCACTGGGTCACCACTGAATCTTCCTGCTGCCAATACTACTACAGTTGCTTCTGGTGTTCCTCCTACCTCCCTCAAAGGGAAAGTGAATGGGATACATGTTATTAACTAATGTACACACAAAGTATTTCCCTTATCATCTTTTAAACTTCCTTCAATTGTAGTATGAAAGGGATGGCTACATTGTTGTCCCAGATGTCTTTAATAAGGACCATGTTGAAGAGATGAACAAAGTTCTGGAAAAATACATTGAAGAGTGAGTAGAAAGAAGTCCTTCTCCATTTTGAAAATGGCTGGTTAAATTGACAATTCTAATGGGGAGGGGTGTAAGAGCCAGTACCAATTACCCCTAAGACATTCTATTCCAGGACACAAGTAAACTCTGATGGGAGAGGTGGAGGGTGGTATAACAACTCTTCTTACAAGAAGGTTAGAAATATAGGAAAACAATCAACTAGGTGTCATTGTCTCGATATACCAATTCAGTTTTGTGTTTTAATTCAATCTCATGCCACCCTGGCCTCACGGATGAAATATTTGCATTACACGAATTTGGGAGCTGTCTTTAACTAACATTTTCATGGGAGGCATGTTGGCCTCATGGTTAGTGCACTGAACTCAGGATCGAGCAGTTAGGGTTAGATCAAGTTCTAGTCAGGGACAAAGTTCTTATGCAAGACTTTTTCTCTCATGACCCTCTCATAGTGTCAGTCTCTCCACCCAGGTGTTCCCACAAATTTAACACTAGGTGGTAACTCTGTGATGGACTAGCATGTCATCTAGAAGCGGGGTAGAAATACTCCTAGTGGCTTCAATTGTTACATATAAGCATAGTTAGTGGAGGGTCCCCCTCCACTAACTATGATATAAGCCGGAGATAAGCGCCAACCCGATGGGCCACCTGGCTTGTCTGCAGACTTTACCTCTCACGTTTCAAGTACATTAAGGCCTGGGTCTAAGACTTTTTTTGCCAAAAGTACATTAATAGTCACCTATATTTTTGATGAAATGAATGACAATGGAACCAAATTTAGCACAGACGTTTTAAAGTAGAAATGGTGCTTCTAACAGGTCATGTGACATTTCACAGGATGTTTTGCAAAAAGTCTGGCATTATTATTTTGAGGAATCGGTGGTGGTTTTTGTTAATATCACCTTAAAAAAACACATATTCGATTCAAACCAATTATTGTCATTAATTGTCTCACGTTTGCAATGACAATCGATCCCAATTTGAGCAGAAAAAAGTTGTGGGGTCAAAAGCCATTTATTTTCACCAAAATTCATTTTTTGATAAATTATTTATATCTGTTAAAAACAAAACCAAGGAAGATCATTTCAGACATACAGAGTATAAAATTTAAATTTGCTCTGAGAGCACTCAATAACTGATCACTACAATTACATACAACATGCAACCAGTTCTCTGATGTACTTAATTGTAATAAAATGATCACGTCATGCCACATGATCAAAACAATCTGTTAAGGCAAAGCAGGTTACTGAGTATTTATAATCAGGGGCATTCCAGGCCCAAGCCATAAAATGCTGCTTGGGAGTAACATTATTTAATTTGTAGTTAATATTGCAGTAAATTGTGTAACTACTAGTAAAACTCAAATGGACTCAAAATTCTTGAATATCGCTTCTGTGAGCAAATACTTCGGAAACCTTCCTCGTGGCAAGGGTACACACCTGTGGAATGTCTTAGATAACTTGTGCCTCTGCAGGCACTCAGGAAAACAATACAAAGGTAAAAATAAATCTCAGTAGAACAAAGGTATTTGTTTCTAAAGAAGCTGTTCAACTGCACTGACAGCAAATGCTTAGCCAGGTACCAAGTGAACTTGGAGTTAATCATGCTAACCTGTCATCAGAGCAAAGTGTGATGAAGAGCCAATTCTTGACATGTCAGCTTTACATTAAAGAGGTTACCGGTAATTTATGATATTTTCTCTTCCTAGGTCTCGCAAAATTAAACAGACAGATAATCTCTTTGTCCTGGACCCCCATCACACTGCAGAGAAACCTATCCTACTGAGGCTGCGTTGCATATCAAACCACAGCAAACTATTTAAAAACACTCTGTGTGATCCTAAGCTGGTAGAAATTGTTTCTGATCTGGTAAGGCTTATTTTAAACCTCAGTCTATATTTTTATACTCTGTGTCCAGCTATCAATCCATAATAACCCTTGTCAGTGGCTCATTACTCTCTTCAGGGGGGGCATGGGCCTCCATTCCCAACTGCTTTCTGTCTCATTATTGGTAATGCAAATGAACATATGAAATATCATATATTTGAACTGCAGAGAAAGATATGAAGATATGGTTGATCATTGCCGTTACCGGTACATACATGTACATGACTTGAGGAACTGTAAGAGTATAGCCTGAAAAAAATTCAGGCCTTAATGGAATTCCAACCCATAACCCCATGATACCAGTGCAGTGCTCTACCAAATCAGCTAAATTAAGCCAGCTGGGAGCTGGTCACATTGTTAGTTCAAAGTATGCCTGTAGATGTCCAAATGATGATCAACTATATATGTCTTCATATTGGTATCATAGAGGTCATGGGTTCAGATCCCATTCAGGCCTCAATGTTCTTCATGCTTTAATTTCACAGCTGCTTAAGTTGTGTATATAACTGCAATGCTCATCTACGTCTTCATGTTATTGATAATGTTCTTCTGTTCACAGAATTTTGCTGCGATATTAATGGTACTACCGGTATCTTAGTGTATAATACTAATACAACAGCAGAATTTGTTTGTTAGTCAAAACAAGACCTGGGCTTGAATTAAATTTCTTTTAAAAAAAGTTAGTTAGAGTTTCTTGCTCTCTTAGATAGGCCCATCGGTCCGTTACATAAACCAAGAGAAAGTGAACATGAAGCCACCACAAAGCAGTAGTTCTCTAATCAGATGGCATCAGGATTGGGCATTTCTCCCTTACACAAATGACAGCTTGGTCACAGTCTGCATTGCCATTGATGATTCCACTAGGGAGAATGGTAAGCCCCTTTCAAACACTAGCCATGTTATTTTAATCACATAAAAGTGCAGAGTTCTTTCAAAAAAGGATTGTGAATTTGATGCATAAAATTTCTGAGTTACAATTATTTCTCTTCCAGTGATAAAGGACTCAAACTCGAACAGTGTCAACCTGAAAAACTATACAAAGTGACCATTATTGCCAATTAGATGTGGCAAAATAATCACTCCTTGACTTAAAAAAAATTATGCTAGTATAATCTTCTTAGTTCCTTGCCCCCAGGTGGGGGATAGGGCCAGTATAATAGAGAAAAGTAATTATAGAATCCGAAAAACATTACAATCCCTGGCATACTGCTAAAACTCTTGGCACAGATAACATGTCTTATTATTCATTGAACTCACCATCTCTTTTCTGATTGGCCAAAAGCACACAGTGAATTTTCAAAATCAGTGCCTGTGATGTCATCTAGTTGCAGATTATATGATGATCATGTCAAGGATATGCACTCTTGAATGGTCATGGGTACTCATGTCATATATCACCCTGCTGCATGATTTTTGTCAAATTTGCCCTCTTTGTGTTGTTTGCCATCATAAAGAAGCAGAAACATGACTTCCATTTTTTTTTTCATTCAATGTGTAATAAAACAATTATTAGATTCAGTTTTTGTGATATTCAGAATAATCAAGGTCTCTGTAAGGGTTATCAGAATCAGCCTTGAGCTTTGGCTGATAACACCTACCTCCACCTTGATTATTCTGGACATCACAAAAACCTCAACCAATAATGGTTTAAACTCTTATACCTGGGCAATATTTTATTTGATTGTAATTTAGATGTCCTTTACATTCCTTAATTAGTTTTTAATTTTTTTCGCACCCTTTTTGTAGATACTTCTATTGGCGCTCTAAAATTCTTTATTTGTGAAAGGCTACAAACTGATTGCTAAACGTGTTTTAAAATATGTTTTATCCTTGTTACAGCTCTCTATAATTATTATTATTATTAGACAATTAGTATTATAATGATTATACAATTATTATTATTATTATTATTATTATTATTATATTATTTAGTGTCATTGTGGGTGGTTTTTTCTCGCAGCATCTGAGTCCAAACCATTGACTTTGGGAGGCAAAGAGGGTTTACATTACTATTACTGTTATTATTATTACTACTACTATTACTATTATTACAGCTCTGTAATTAACTTGAACAATTCTCATAAATTGTTACCAAGCATTATCTTTTCATGTAAATAGGATGCCTTCAAGTTATCCCTGGCTCAAATAAGGGTCCTCTGTATTCACACTTCCAAGATGGAGCATTTGTATCAGCTATAACAGACCCAGCATTAGATGCCAGTTCTGCAGTCCATCTGGAGATTCCTGCAGGTGGAGTGTCCTTCCATCATGCCATGACAGTGCATGGTTCTTCAGCGAATCATTCAAGCCATTCCCGTCGTTTGCTATGTCTTAATTACAGTGCTGCAGATAATTGGCCGTTATTCGGTGTCGCAGGACATGAGTTTACAAACCATGGCCCAGTGGACTGGGAAAGATACTGTTCAACCATAGTTAAAGGAAAACCAAGTGTGTATCCTCGAATGCAGGCATGGCCTGTTAGTATTCCTATTCCATTTGAATCAGGTTATGACATTTATGAACACAGTAAAGCCAGTAATGTAAGTGAGCCTACCAAATGATCTCTGTCGGTACCATCATATGGTGCATCTTAATGCATAATTATATCCAGCTAGTTTCTTCAGCTATTAGAGCTGTTATTACTTGTCTGTCAAAGTTAAGACAGCAGTAATTTTTTTTAGAAAGTTAGGGGAGGGGTGAGTGGCGTGGAGGAATTCCGGAAAGGTCACCATAAATTTGACAGAACATAGAGGGAGGGGTCACTTATTTTTTTCCAAATTTTAAAGGTTGATATAAAACTATTTTAATAGTGATCATTGAATAGGGCTAGTTTAAATGAGCTTTTGCCACTAAACTGAATAAAGCAAGGACAAGGCCAAGGCTAGTGTTAAGGAATCAAAAATGTTGACTTTAGCAGCTTCTGAGAATCAGTTGTCTGATATGACTGTCTCATGCAAAACCTCTAAAGGGGGGTGGTTCACAATACATTTGTTGATCATTGGTTTATACCAGCTGCATAAGTTCAGGATAGGTAAAGTTTTATTATCAGGGTCATGTCTTTTAAAAGAGAATATAATATTCAAAATAGTTAAAAGAGCATTCTTTTCTGCACTTAGTCATGACAAGTCTCTCTCTGTTAGTATACCTATTACCCTCTATCAGTTCTTTACTAAGTGTATGTTTTGGGTTCATCCCAGATCAAGTTGTGCACCTAACAGTCAAAGTGCAGAAAGAAAGCTGTCAGTTTTTGTATTTGGATATTACTCATCTCCACATGTACAGTACAGTACTACATGTACTGTACTACATGTACTGTATGTAAAATAGCTCTTTGAGTAGAAGTACGAACTGTTATTCTGTGGCCACTGTCAAAGAAACATATCTTGGAAGTACTCTTCAAATTCTTCCTCCCTGTAGATAAGGGAAAAAATTCAAAAATCCAACGATTTAATATAGAAAAGAGACGTGATGTTCCGTAACTGTACAAGTTATGTCAATAAGTATTTGTTCAATTAAATCTATTAGAATTTTTGAGTGTATTATTAAAGGTTGCTGGCAACATTTTTGAAAGTTTGGAATGCATGAAAAGCGAAAACACCAATCTCTTTATTGACATTTAGTGTGATAAGCATGTCAAGGTACAACCTTTTGCAAATTTTGAAAATATCCTTTACATGGTGCCCAGAGGCCATTTCAAATTTTGGAAATATTAAGGTGGCTTTGAACTCCCCTCCCCAGAGACCAAAAATGCATGTATGAGTAACTTTGCGCAGGTGGGATCTGCTTGTCACTTGATAAATTTATACCCAATCAGTACACAGAGCATTTGATACTTTTGCAAATTAGTATTGCCTAGTGGTCGTAAGGGGTGAGGTAATGCAAAGTCTGCATATGATGAGCCAAGTAGCCCATCAGGCCGGAGCTTATCCTAGTTTCCATAGCATGAAGCAACTAGGGGTATTTTTACTCCCCCCTGGATGGGATGCCAATCCATTGCAGTGTTACCCCCAGCACTAAATTTGCCAGTACCCGCCACTGTCAGAGTCAAGTGTCTTGCCCAAGAACACAACACAAAGTCTCTGGCTGGCTTGAACTGGACCGCTTGATCTGGAAATGAGCACACTAAACATGAGTTCCATGTGACTCTCACAGTGGCCCATAAGCCCCGTTATTCACTCTCATTTCCATAGCATCAATCAGCTACATCTGCATGAGTACCTGATTCCTCTAGAGTAATCCATGGCTGTCCAGCTTTCCCCAAGATTTTTGTTAAGTTGTGTGAACAATTTCTTTATACACCCAAGGAATTAACATAGTACCAGTGCTACAGAAAAGGGTAACTCTACAATCTAATAGGCTCTGATGATTACTGCAGCTTTGAGGTCAAGTCATGAGGAACATAGCACTTGGTCCAAAATGTCCATCACAGATTACCTTTGGGCAAGGTGCTAAATTTCCTTAAACAACAGAGGTGTTTTGTAGTTGAGCAGTGTATGTACCTTGTTTTGTCAACAGTAATCTTTGCAGGACCCTTCCAGATATCTTCTCCTGCGCAAGTAGATTTACTGTGGTCAACATCTTTGGAAGATCCACTGTCTGCTGCATCTGCAATGTGTGTTTTATTTTTTTTGTTGCTTTAATTACATAATAATCTCATCAAATCCAAAATTACTTAAAATGTGATTGGTTTAATGCTCACCTTTAATTAGTTTTCATTTGGAGCAACAACAACTGTGATTAGCTTGTAAAGATGAATGATAGTGATTGGGTCTGGATCAACCTCAACCAACTCAACAAGTGGGAAATATACTAACTAGAGACTTGATTTGATAAAAGATTTGCCCAAAATGGGCAATATTGTCCAGTATTTCTACAAATTTATGCATGACATTGTATTGCACTCTATTGTGTTGCTTCATGCTCTATTGTATTGTATTTTTAATCTATTGTTAGGTGGATAAATACACTGCAATGCCATGCATAAATTTGTCGGAGATTTCGACAACCTTCAAAATGGGAAACTGTGCAAAGAAAACAGGTGAGTTAAAAACCATAATATGCCGTTTAAATTTTTGGACATTTCCACTGGTAAGATGGAACACCATTTTCTGAAATTTCTAGAACAGAAAACAAATGCGCACGTGATTTCTACATTTGAAAATTACTTGACACCATTTAGCTCAATTGTTAGGGTTCCAGAGTTTTTGGTCAAACAGAAATCTCCCCAGAACTTTGACTCAGGTCAGCCAATCTCAAGAGCAACATTCTGTTAACAAGCAGATGCTCGCAACTCTAACATATTTTGATTCAAGCTAGCTACAAAGGTAACAAGAAAAAATAACAAACAAGACTAGAAAGAACAAAAAAATACATACTGCTCTCTTCAATGTGATGGTCACTATCAATATCTTCTGAATCTTCAGCAGAACTTGAGGAGTTCTTGTCACTGTCTCTGTGATGCTTTTCATGTTTCCGTTTCTTTTTTGATCTTTTCTTTTCTTTTTTCTTCTGTTTTGCAAGTTTTTTCCTAAAAGTTGTGTTCAAAGGTTATGGAGATAAATTGCAGTAAGTGACCTTGTTCATTCAATCTTTGTTGTCAGTTATTAGGTGAGAAACACAATAATATGGTAGACAGCCTTGACTGGTATGAATGGAATATCCTGATGTCACCTAGCCCATAGCACATTCTATTAACAATCTGAGATATGACACCTCAACATCATGTTAGTTGGTTGACCTAGTTGTTACCTAGCATTACAGGCAGGCAATACATGCAGATCAGACCAATTTTATGTGTCCATATCCTCTTTCCTAATGGCCATGAAACCAGGTATAAAGGAATACATTTCATCATTTGAGCCATTCATAAAATTTTATCCCTGTAGCAATGATAACTTGTTGGTTGAAGCTTCTGCTAACAACGGTTTTTGTGTTGTACAAAACAATCACAGGCAAGTTGTTTTTCATGTGATAGACTGTCATGAGTTTGCTCCACATGGTAAAGTTTACAGATAAAATAAATTGCTTCTAGGACACTTTGTTAATACACTCCCTGTTTTGAACTTGTCTCTCTCACACTGCTGTTAATTTCATTTGGAAAAATATTTTGGTAACACAATGATCAAAGAGTTCATGGTAACTTGTTATCCAAATTTTGTGGAGGAGGGGGGGGGGGGGGGTTTTGTTATGCTCATTATAGCTCTGATACTGGCTCAGTTGACTT
>OMLO01000608.1_pt1 | contig 24240 bp, 10 predicted proteins | sample 1674811 | NCBI WGS metagenome assembly OMLO01 (sample SAMN06265003, study PRJEB25207) | coral metagenome | isolation source: Coral host | place: Mexico:La Bocana,Puerto Morelos, Mexico | collected 2008-11-13
CGTTTCGAATATTGGATTGCATGAGCTCTGATATTGTACTTAATCCAATCCCAGATACTTCTATTGTCTGTCAAATTATTCTGACCTTCTATCAGCCAGATAGGTATTTTAGCTGTTACATCTCTAATATAGTCTTCATCGTCCAAAAGCGAACAATTCATCTTCCAATGGCCTGGACCTTTAATATGTTTTTCACTGATGCTGAACTCTATAGAAATGGCCGAATGATCAGTTTTAATGGCTGGAATGATATCTGTTGTTGTAACCAAATCCTGTAAATTGTTCGAAATAAGCCAGTAGTCTAAGCGGCAAAGAATCATCGGCGAGTTTTGGCTCCACGTATAGCTTTTTGTGGACGGATTCTTCACTCTCCAAATATCAACAAGATCAAAGTCAGCACATAGGCAATCGATGGTTGCTACTACTAATTTTCTCGGTAAAAGTATACCTCCTTTTTTATCGAGCACCGGATTAAGAGGACAGTTAAAATCTCCTCCAAGAATTATATTTTCTTCTTCATCCAGATTGTCCTTTCGTAGGGTAGATCCTATATCTCTTAAAAACTCGACAATATTGGTATCCTTATTTGGTGCATAAATATTGATCAATAAAAACATTTTATCTTTTATCTCCACCTTTAGGATCACGTAGCGTCCTATTGGGTCTAAAATTTTTGAATGAATAACACAATCAACTCCTTTTTTAAAAAGAATGGCTACACCACGTGAGTATGTACAATTATTACTCAGTTGACTTAGAAATATCCGCAGATGGACAATTTTAGGTGTAAGGCAATGATTTCAGATGGCGATCAAGAGCCGCTCGCACAGATAAAGGACTTTTTCTCTTGTAATAACTCCCATCTTTCCTTCTGACTGAGACAAAAAAACTTTGACAAACATTTATCTTGTTGACCTTCATTGTCTCAAAGTGAGTTGTAAATTTGGTTTGTATCTGAAACCATTGTGTTAGATAAATAAAGTGTTGCAAAAAGTAAATAGTTGTTTTGATTTACTCATGCATATTGACAAGCAAAATTCACAGGTTTTTAAATGGATTTTATAAATAAATTGATACATTTTGCACAATGTTCATATCTTACTTTTGAAGAGTGTCATTCCGAACTTTGTGGCGTATTTGGTATTCTAAGGAAAAGCATTTTATTTCATGAAATTAGTTTTCTACTTCTGACACATCAAAAGCGTGAGACGGCCAATTAGAAAAATTGTTTTCCCACTGTAATCACCTCGCTGGAGGTTATTTATCTCAGCCAATAGAGGCTTGAGAATTAATGAGGGAACCCAACTTGTCATAGCAGTTTTCAGTGGGGCGTTTCAAGCACACTTCCAAAGCAAAAGGCATCAACAATTTTTCCTTCTTGAAGTTCGTGAAGGCCAGAGAATTTATTTGACTGCCAAAAAAAGTCTTCTTTTGGTTGGTCTTGCTTGTTGGACTTCGCAGCTGGTTATTAGTGTAATAAAGATTATTGATTATTAGGTTTGTGGACTTAAAACTAACCCAAAATTAATATTAAACTGAAGAATAACTTTTTCTCATATACAAATGTTTTTCACTGCTTTTGTTTTGTGTATTTTGGGATTATTCAAACAAAGAAGGCCAAACAATATACAGAAAACCTTATTGCAAAGTTAGAAAACTCAATCAAAATTCTCGCTTATCCTGGGTTGACCCTGGGTTGGCTTAATTGGGCTTTGAACAAACTGGTCTGGAAGCTCTGCTTTTAGGCTTGGCTAAAGCTATATACATTATTATTTTTGTCTTTTGCCACGTTTTGTTATTGTTGCTGTGAGAGTAAACAAAGCTCAGCCATTCAGCATAAGGGGTGATATTATGAAATGGAGGGAAGACAGAATTAACTATAATATTACAAAGTGAAGAATGATCATCGAAATTCATTTTTCAATTTAAGCAATTGGAAAGAAGAAGCCTGAAAAAAAAAAAATCAGGGCTTCAATGGGATTCGAACCCGTGACCTCTGCGATACCGGTACGATGCTCTACCAACTGAGCTATCAAGCCACACATTGGGAGGGAGGTCAATTAATTGAGTTCATATCTTCCCATGAGGAGTGAAATGATGTGAAGTTTATGTGATGTTTATAAACTTCACATTATAATATTACAAATGTATAGTCAACAACAACACAAACAGTAATCCTTTTGATTGATATTGTTCCACACAAGGAAAGAATTTCATTCAGTTTACAAATGCTTTATTGACAATCATTTTTTTTTATTTTTACCTTGCATGCCCTTGGAAATTTTCTACAATTTTGTTCTTAAAAAAAAACATGCCTCATTTTCCAAATTGTTTTTTCTAGTTTGAAAAACATTGTTGCTTCTCAAGCTTAAATTTGTTAATATTCTTTAATACCCTGCAGCGTTGAACAAAGTGTTGGTTTTAAAAGGCAAAATAGCTTTGTATTGGAAAACTTCTAGAGACTAATAATTATATAAAGTAAAATAAAAAAATACAATATGTTTGAAAGTTTGTAGGTGAGTTTACTCTTGCTGTCTTGTTTGTGGAGTATTTAAAATAAAGTAAACTCTCTATTTGTAAGAGTCATCTCATCAACAAACCTGAAAATGGATGAAACAAGGGAATGGTGATCAGCTACAACGTACAAGTAAAGTCAGTGACAGTCACTATACACACAAACATTGAGACCAACAAAAACTTGTATATAGTAATAGTACAGTAAAACCTATTTACAAAGGAGAGAATAGGCACAGCAGGAAAAAAATTTGTGGAAAGTTGGCAGTTGCCATATAAATGTATGATCAGGACTGAGGTAAAAAGCATACTGCTAGAGTAATTATTTAGTTGATAAAGAAGTTTCCAAGAGTGACAAAAGAATATGTAGATGCCTTCAATGTCAAAATTGTTGATGGTGGGCATCAGTGCAAATCTCAAGCCTCAACCTGTCTGCAATCTATCGAAGTAGGGAATGGAAGGAGACCTTTCATGCCCTGCTCCAAGAGGACTTGTTTTCAGGGTGTTCAAGCTATCCACTGGATAAATCAACATTAACAGATACAATGTTTATTAACTTTTTCAACTAACACTTTTCCACTGGATAGTAATTTATCCAGTGGATAGTGATTTATCCGGTGGATAGCATTATCCAGTTTTTAAACAACGTGGGCCTGATCTAGGCTTGATCACCAGCCGCTGTTCGGCAAAGGAGCCCGCGCTCCTCCCCTGGGGAAGGGACGCAGACCAGACAAGAGAGCACGGCGGAAATCGAGCCTAGGCCTGATCTGTTATTTACAGATTCATATGTTTTTGAGTACATGTATGTGATGAAAACAAGTAAGCACTTGACAACAAAACAGTTCTTGAGTTGCCCTGTGTACCTTGTCATTTCACTAACGACTCGAGGATGATGTTCATTCTGTGTCCATGATTCATTCTGTACTCCATCTTTCATCCAGTAACTATAGTTTATATTTGTTGTTACTTGAGTATGGTAAATTTCATTTGGGCCTGCATGTGAAGTAAGACATTAAATTATGAAATGTTAGTTTTAGCATAATCTGCACATGAAATACATTTACTGAGACTAGCCTGCAATGCAATTCAGCTGTATTTTGGGAAGCATTCTCATTTTGATAAAGCAAGCGCCACCTTTGATTTGCATCCTAGGGAGTAGGTGTTGGGCTAAAAGAGGAAAAATGGGGAGGGGAGAATCTAGTCAATTGCGAGCTTATGCCAATCACTTGATATCACAAAGAATACAACTGCAGTACAGGCTACATATACTGTGAGACTGTTTCTGAGCAATATGATTTTAGGATAAAACTGAATTTGATTATGAATTTGCACAGTTTAAATAGGTATGCAGTGTAAGTTTCAAATGTTCCTTGTTTTATTCTTCCAGTTCTGAGTACATTGAAGTGTTACTGGTCCAACATTTCACTTGACATGGTTTAAAGTGCACCTAACCCCAAACACTATTTCCGAAAAATGTAAAATTGAAGCTGTCCCAAAGGAAACTGACATTTTTCCCAGCATCTGTGACATCAACTGGGGAATAGACCCAGGTCCCTCACTAGCTCGGTTGTGACACATGATAACAAATTTGTGCTACTTTCCGTTAATTTTTAAAGCCCTTAAAGCTTAATCGGATACTGAGAAAAATGGAAATTGTTTTTGTGAATGTTGCTAAGTTTCATCTCAACTGCAAAAAATTTTTGGGGTTAGGTGCACTTTAAAATCAAAGATTGCTTTCAGCATTTCTTTCTGTTATGAGCTTATTACAATTTTGCCCCCAAATAAAGCTAAAAGAAACCATAGTGTTCTCTAGGACACTAATTCCATCACTTCCAGAGTAATCGTCTTGATCTTTCTTGCATTCAAGATTCTTTTCTAACTCAATTACTTGAAAATGGCAGTTGTATCCCATCACACACTTTGAAATTTTGGTCTTATTTGATTAAGATAACGAGATTAAGGAGCCTGGGAAAAGAGTCAAGAGCTTTTCACATAGAATTCCCCCCAACCACCCTCCCCAGCTGGCTCTATTAGAGCTTTAATAAAAACAACAATTCAACCCTCATCGCGTTATTCCTTTTTGTAACAAGAGTGTCGACTGTTTTAGTTAAATTGACTTTTACAGTTGTCCCCGTTTAGTAACGCAGAGTAACTATAATCAAAACCATCAACGTTGCATGACGAAAACAATTGAAAGCAACAGTGATATCTGATAGCCCAACAGCGTAAAACACTAAAGCTGTTTGCACATAACTTCATAAACATACGGAATTGACTTCAACAATTCGTGTAATGTAATTAATGTAAATGTAGATCTTACCAAGTTTTGGTCGGATATGCTTGTGTACGCGTTCACGGTACTTCACGTAAGAGCCGTTTGCTTCCGAGTTCGGGTAAACTGGCTCGCTAAGCGTGGTTCTTTGTGCTCCACTTGTGGATTTTGATGTACCTGGGTGGTCAACAGGTGCTGGCGTCGTTCCTGGTTTAGTTACAGCGGCTTTAATTGGGTCTTGTAATCCCAATCGCGTCAAATTAAAGAAAGCCATCGCTAACTAACGGAGAGACCGACCAAAAGATCAGGATATTGTATTGTGTTCGACACTCACGTGTTGCTATGGTAAACAACCTCGTTTTCATTTCAGAAGTCTGGGATCTAACGCGATCATAATGGCGGACCAGCAGGAGGAGGTTCTACGAAAGATCTTATCGAAATTTCCATCTGGAATATCCTTTGCTTTTGCCTATGGTTCAGGAATATTCCATCAAAAAGGAAATATTTCCTCGCAGAACATGCTAGATTTCGTATTTGTCCTTGAAAATGCCCGTAAGTGGCACGAGGACAACGTGTACGGTAAACACCATGCCCATCACTACTCGTCACTTCGATGGTTTGGTTCAAGGGCGTTAGTGCCATTGCAAGACAAACTCGGTGCAGGTGTGTACTACAATACTCTGGTACCGATGGAAGGGAGAATGATCAAGTATGGAACTATCAGCCGTGACAATTTTCTTCTAGACTTAAACGACTGGCAGTGGTTATATTTGGCCGGACGCTTGCACAAACCGGTTCATGTGTTACTAAGACCGAGTGGTAAAGATATTGTATCAGCTTTGAAGGCGAATTTGAATAGCGCTATCACTGCAGCACTCCTCTGCCTTCCTGAATACTTCACAGAGGAAGAGCTTTTTCTAAGGATTGCTGGACTGTCTTATGCTGGTGACTTTAGAATGGTTGTCGGCGAAAACAAGAATAAGGTTCAGAACATTGTTAGTTCAAGCTTTGAATCTTTCCAAGAGCTTTATAGGCCAATTCTTTTGAATTCTGGTAAACTGCATTTTAGTTCTTCCTCTGGTAAATATCACCAGGATCAGGCAAGTGATGTGATATTTTGTCGACTAATGTCCTTACCCAAAAATTTGCAACTTAAAATAGCTCAAGCCTTTGAAGGCAAAAAAGTCAAACCTTCTTTAGTTGAGAGTGCATTAGTCAAGGCCTCAAAAGATAGAGTTGCCTGCTCACAGTTAGTTAACAAAGGTGTAACATCAATTGTTAAAAGATCTAGTATTACACAGAGTGTTAAAGGAATCTTTACTGCAGGAGGTCATAAGACATTGATTTACAGTGCGCAAAAACTTACAAAAATGATGAAAGGAGTTTTTGGAAGGTGAATTTATTTTTTGATTTTCAACTTTAAAGTTAGGCAAAGCACATTTTGTTTTTTATCGCCATGAATAGTGTACAATTGCGTTTATTGTATTTTGATTGTGGCAAAAGTTATTATAAAGTAAGCCTCTGTTAGTTTTTCCTTCGAGCATGAGCATAATTTGTTTGAGCCCTCTCTGAGTATCACACCAGTATATTTTAAAATCCAAAGGGTCAACAAATGAAACTTGTCCTTTCTAGGAATTTTGAATAAAACATGTAATTTTAAAGCAGGTAGTAGAAGGTTAGTTTAGAAAACATTAATTTCATAAAGTAGCAGTTACCTCCCTTTCAACCCAGTAGCTACATGTAATCTCAAAACATTCTCTGTTAGAGAAACTACTATCCAAGACTGGGAAAGAGAGCTTCGAGGGTTGCTTTATGAATTTCTTCCCAAGAAGCCTGGATTCTTCTTTAGTGGTTGTTAAAATCCTTAATTGTTGCTGAAGCATTTTTTTCTGTTTCACCATTGACTGTGGTTTCAATTATACACATTGTATCCCTAGGTTAGAAAATTGAAATGGTTCAACTTGACTATAATGGAATATTTCCATTTGTTTAAATTGCACTTCAAAGTGCTCCTGAAAACAGTTTAAATTGTACAGAAACAAAGATAAGCATTTGAAAAGGATGGACAAAAAGAGATTTTAATCAGTTTAGCATTGGAGCTTGAAGAGCACCCTGTCGCCAAGACCAAGAACGGAAGTAAAAATATGACTGAGGCAATGGCCATGGTCAAATTCTATTTCTCAGTGCTTTTAGAAAAAGACATAATTTGCTCTTCTTGTTTTTACATTTATGTCTGGAAAATCACTACACAGGATTTGCTTTTCAGTCAGAGTACATCCTCTCCTTGATGAAATACGCAGTCGTTGTCGTGGAAACTGAAATAGAGCAGTTTCATATCCTCCCACATAAACACGCTTGTCCCGTGATTTTGTTTGTTGCTTAGTAGTACTGTTCCGGTCTATCTGGCGAATAGTTTACATCGGCTAGATCGTCTCTTTCTCCATGATTTCGACGACTTTATCTTAGTAGATAAGTTGCGATATTAAAATGTAGTCAAACGTTATTTTAGAGGATAAGTTTTGCAACAAATACGGAGATAAGTTACTGTATAGCAGTTTTTACTTCTGCTTTTAGCTTTTGTTCTGCTTGATTAGCTTTTGTAATTATTTGTTATAAATGGATAATTTCATACGCGTAGAGCTGTTAAGCCTATCTGTCACTATTCTGTAGTTTAGGACATTTCATTTTTACTTCGCTAAAACATTCTAAGTCAGAGACCCGACGATTTGTACGAGGAGGATCAAATTAAGCGAGATCATTATTAACTCAAGCACATCATCACTGTACGCAAGGTTTCCCCGTCAGTGTTTAGAAAACTTACTTTAGACATAACATCCCTAACGGCAAGCGACTAAATATTATTGCAAAATTAATGTTGTGATGGCCTCTACTCGGACATTTGTACAAATGTTACAGTTCTACAAGCTTCATGTACGTTTTGAAACTTCCGGTAATTTATTGAATCGTGTGCCTATAAAAGCTTGACTTTACGTTCTGTGGCCAGAGCAGAGCAAAAGCGCATTCCTTGAACAGTTAATTATATTCCTAATGGTTGTGTAAGTCAAGTTACTATTCAAATCACAATGAACAAATCTGATAACTCAAACCAATCAGGATACGAAAACTGCCAACCCCTGTTTGCCAATCATAGGCCGAAAAATGTAAGGGCCACCAGTAAGCAGCAATCACGCTTCATCCAGGAGGGGGGGGGGGCGATGTTCTCTAAAAAGGTTTATACGGGTAGGCTCCGTCCCAAGGTCCAACCCTTGCCCCTTTGTAAATATTTTTGACAGAAAAGCTGCGCCTTCGATATACCTTTTACTGATTGGTTGACTAAACAAACTCTTGCTCTAATTGGTAATAGTAAAAGCTGAAAAAAAGAAGGAAATAAAAGACTGTGGTATGGGCGGTGTAACTACACCGTGCGATAAAGTACATGGTCTCTGTTTTTTCTTGCAGTACGTGTTCTTCACTGAGGTCTTACAATCACATCTTTTTGACGTCCTTAGGGGATGCTGCAGACACATACAAAGCCACTATTTTGGTTTTATCTAAAGGACACCTAAACATAAAGATGTTATCCATATCGCCACGAGCTTTCCCTCCAAATATGGTCAGTTTGTTCCATTTCTGTGACAACATGCCACTGATTCCATCTTCTTTGCTCACTTGCTTCCCGTCCACCCAAAGTGAGGCTGTCCTCGACATAGAGTCATAGCTGCCCACGATGTTATGCCACTTGCCAGCGGTTACATCTGACGAGCTGGACTGGACACGGAAAAGCTCTCTCCCAGAATCCCCTCTGTGCACCCATTCTCCTCTGCCATTGCGCAGTAGTAAGTCGTAACGAACAAAGTTTGTTGCATCGGTGGCCGTCATAAGAGGAATCACTCCGTTGACGTCGTTCAATTTTACCCACATCGAAATCGCAATAGACTTCTTTGGTTTTCCCTTAAAACCTGGCTTAAGAACGATTTTACCATTGTTTCCAAAATCGATGGATCTTCCCTGATCAGTTTCATCTTTCAAAATCCGAGCCTCGCCCTGAAGCTGGCCATTGTTCTTTTGTGGAGAATCATCAAATACCAAATTGTCCTCTGACTTCTCGAACGTCAGTTTTAACACTGCGCATTTCTGATCAAACTCTTCAGGATTTCCAAGGCCTAAAAGAATTATAAGATTTCAGGAGTTCATGATTAGAAGATCTTTTTGAGTAATTATATTTATAATAAACACAGTTATATTGTATACATTTGAAAAGAGCGTTCTCGTATCAGTGGCGATTTTCAAAATTTAAAATATCATTTTGTACCGACCTATCAAAGCTATTGGCTGAATTGTTTTTGTTTTTTTTTTGTTTTGTTTTTTTGATATTTCTTTTTCTGCAAAATGGCTTTTTCACGCATGTTCGTTCATAAATGCTCACATAATTATTTTTCGCCCATGGAATTAACCCTTAACTTTTCAATAGCTTTATTTTATGTTTTCTAGTTGATATGTTTACTCACTGTTTATCTCATCTGACGGGTCTGGTGTTGTCCGAGTAGCTGTTGGAGTGAATGTCCGAGGAAACTGTTCTTGGCGTACCATTTGTGGTACTTGAAACATTCCCGTCAATCCTGTCTGACTTTGTCTACGCGAGGCCTGGGCGCTACGAACACTAAATTGGCTTGTATGGCCCTCCAGCATGCGGCTTCCCTCAACCCCTGCGCCTGAAGGACCTGGAAACCAAGCCCCTCCCTGAACACCAATAGCAGCTGATAAGGGGTTTGTTGGCGATGGATTAAAGAAAGGAAGGTTATTTGGGTCGTACTGATTGCTGCCAAAGTTTCTACGATAAAGTTGATCCTGCAAAACGTGCTCAATTGCCGCGTCAATATCTTTTCCAATTTTTATCGCTTGTCTCTTTGCCGCGTACAGTCGGGAGAGTTCTGGATCGGGTATCGCTGATCGCGGGACGGGTTTGGGGATGTCGGAACGGAGAACGTAAGGCGAGAAGTATTGAGGAATGATCTGGCCGAGGTAAAGCGCGAGAGATGGCGACACAAAGGAGACGAGAATAAAAAGAATATGTAGTCTTGCCATGGAGTATGATTCGCCTGTGGAAAATGAACAAAAGTAAATGAAATGCGTCCCTTCTTCAGAGGAGCAGTAGAGAAAGCACCTCGTTTTTTTCCGGTTAATGCCGATATAACTCTAGCAGTCAGGACGGTCGGTTATTCTAACAGGTATTAGCTTAACGTTTTTCTGTTTGATGAGGGAATAAAGATGGTAAATTCAGTGTCATGAAACTCACAAGTTATAAGGCTTATAACTTGTGTTGCTGTGCGAAATATAAAAAGTGAAAAACGGCTTTTGGACAAAGTACTCGCACCATGATTATTTTCAATAGAGTGCTCCCACAATCTCCTTCGCAGGGCCCACGTTACCATTTTCCTACAATACTTTTTCATGACTCTGCGCATGCGCTGTTGGGTCAAGGTTTCCTGGAGAAGCTTTGCATGACTAGTCATTAATCCCAGGTCTATAAATAGCTTTGTTTTAACACTCGATCATACAACTTGCTAAAGAAAAGTTACTGACCCTGTCAACAACAACAAGTCGGCTTTCCTTGTTTGTCTGGACTCGAAAGTGCAAAGACAGAAATTAACGGCACAGACACAGCACGTTTGTTATGGCTGACAAATATTAAACAAACAATCCATCAATTGAATTGATCTGTTATCAAAAACGGCTGATCGTAACTGGCTACTAAGTGTAACCGAAAAAGCGAAGTTCGTGGTTGTTGTTCAACGCAACTCTTTATCCTTGCCCTCTTAATTGATTTGTAATAAAGTGACCGTGTATTTACAGAGTGTCACATACCTTATAAACACTGAGCAGCAGGTTATTGTCAAAATGTTAAGTGAAACTGAACTCCTTATAACTGCCTCTGCGCGAAACTGACCACCTTCTTCCGACAAACCGACAGTAACAAGTGCGATCTGCTGAGGGAGCCAACGGAGAGGAATTTTGATAAATCTAGTTTTCAACTGAAGCAACCTAACTAAACCATAACTTTGCTGTAGCAGGTAAACGTTTTCCAGGTCGAATGATCCTCTTAATTATTCAAGATGTTGTTTTGTCCCTTTTAACAGAAATAGTACTATTCTCGAGACAAAATAAGATCACAAGTATAATCAGGCACTAAATTAAGCGAAAATAATTTGAATCATTGCTATTCTAATGCAGGGATATCAACCGACCAATCTCAAGATCTGTGTTTCTTCAACGAAACAGTTAAAGAAGTCAGGCCAGTTTTTGAAGGATATCTCCAGCTCCACTGAGAATAGATTCAAGTTTGTTTGCTAGTTAGACCGATTAGCAGCTTCAGTTTTTTATGATCTGATCTTTCATACAACACTGCCATAAGTTTGACGAGGTAAATTGCAAAGAAACACGATAAACATAGTAAATCAGACGGGAAAAAACGTGATAATTTCAGGCTTTTGATGCTCAGTGCACCCAGTTTCCACTGGCGATTGATACCCGCCAACAAGGACAATTCAAGCAATGAACTACAAGTACACCGATCGATGCTGTCATCACCGTGCAAACCTGTTCTTCCTTTTTTCCTTGAATATGATGGAAACTGAGCATCTATCCATTACTCAAACTTCCCCGACCTCTATCGTTTGCTTATTAGCATTTATAATTCGAGTAAAGGTGAAGAATAAGCAAGTCTGAACTTTGGTTTACAACCGCAAGTGACAGGTTACCTCAGACAATATCAGTTAGAGATGGAAATCGTACTTCCAACAACGTTCCATTCCCGTCCCCAGGGCAAACTGTCCCTCTTAGCCTGTGGGGTCTTGGTACGAGAAAAAGGTGGCTCTCAGGGGCTAAATTCTGAGCAAAAGTTTTCGCTGATTCAACGGTGTTTTCTTTCTCAAACCTATCCATTGGTTAAAATCTATTTAATGTTGTTCAATTACAGCTCCTACAGACCTTCTCAGATTTAAACAAAGTGGATAAGTGACGAAGTGATACTAGTGGATCTCTCTGTGAATTAACTTGGCTAACCACTCCCCCTCCCACTCCCCCTCCCTCAACCAACCCTGAGGGCGTAGTGTGTAATGTGTGTCCGCAATCATTTAAGAACTTTTTTCATTTCGGATACTAAACAAAAACAGGTCATACAAGAACGACACGTACAGTTCTATGCAAATGTACCATGGCTACCACGCAATATGAACTGAGCTTTTATGTGTCTGACAACGGCATGACGACAATGACGAAGCCTAGATTAGTATCACCCAACTAGTGGACCAATGCAAATCTTGCATTTTGATTGGCTACTCTACTAGAGGACTATTAGTAATAGTCATCGAGTAGCGAAATTCTTTCGTTTTATTCCCAAATAAATTTTTCTTCAACTTGCATTTGCTAACTTACTTTGTAATTGCTTTTTCTGTCCGACTAGTTGGGTGATACTAAAACAATTAGACCCTTCGCCCATAACGGCCACGGGTCACTAGCCCATTCGGCTTGCGGGCTACGGGTCTAATTGTTAAATAGCGCTGAATCCCGCAGTTATCCAGATCTACTCAGTCCATCTATCGGTTTAAAATAGCTTTAGCTGAATATGCAAAGTTATACAATAGCCCAGGTTCTTCTCGCATTTTGATTGGTTCTCCCCTATGATCTATTAGAGGACAGACTTACGATTGACGTCATCGCTACAAAGTTTTTCCTTCCGTGCAAATTTCCACCGTAACTAAGGCTCCTTTCATTAAAAACTCGAAGAATCGCATGGCCTTCACTGGTGACCGCAACCGCAAGTTTTTCAAGCGTATTCCTTTACCTCCAACTGTATTCAAGGCATCATCCAAGATTTTCGGCACACAGAGCTACTCTGATGACAAAAACTACCTTGATTTTTCCAACATTTTCTTTAAGATTTGTGGATTTCGCTGTAAGTTTTCATTTCACGGGAAGCCTTTCAAGTCAAGTTTGACAGTGGCGTGATTTTCCTGGACCAGTCACAACTCTTTGCTACGCATAGCAACCAATGAGATTACTTCATTTTGTATAGACAACAGATTACGTCAAATATGACTTTTTTCGTGTCCGCCAATGTGGGCAAAGGCCGGCGTTCGAGCAAAGGTGAAAGTTTTTTAAATAAAAAAGCTGTAGTTGTTTGTTTCTTTATTACATAGAACAAATAGATTCCATATTGTCGTGCGTCTGTCCAGTAATAGACCACAGAGGACATCAAAATGTTGTAAGGGCATCGGTGACACTCGGCTATCGCCTCGTGTGCCACTTTTTTGTTCTTACCTGAACAGACGCATGGCAACATGGAATCTATTTGTTAAAGAGCTTTTAACGCCAAAAAGAAACAGAAAAATAAGCCCGCGTGTTTCACTTTCTACAGAAATACGCTGATTTTGGCGATTTGGTAATTTGTTTTTTCAGACAGTAGAGTTAAAAATGGTACCATGGTTTCGATTATTATTACGTGAAAATTCTTTGATCTTTTCAAATCTATGTTGCCATAGACATTTACCGAAATTCCCTAACAATAATCCTATCCCTTGTTCCTCTAGAAGATGTCAACAGAAAGGGCTCTCTAGAATGCGAAGAGTCTCCTCTGTACAATGCAGGGTCTTCCCCGAATGAACTTATGTCATCACGTATTCATACATGTATGACTTTCCCATACTCCACCAAACTGATTTCCGGTCTGACCGATTATAATGAAAGGGAATTTGGACAGGTAATTCTATAGTTATCAAGTAACATTTCAGCCCATTTCTCAGCTAGCACTGGCTAAACTTTTCAAATTTTCAGATTTCAGCTACAAATCAAATTTTGGCCAATCTCTTCCTATCAGTTAAACCAGATTTGGCTCTCGAATAGTAACGATCTGCTCAAGCTGAACGTTAAAAGCGGCCTCCTTTCCCAGTAAAAATTTCGAATGCTTGCGTTCTTTAGAAGCGAAATACGGGTAACTCAAGGGTAAGAAATACGAAGTGTGTTTTTCCTAGCCCTTGAATTCAGGATTCGCAGACTCTTTCGTTGCTCGGATTTTTTAGGCTAATAACTGGTGGCTAAACGTGTATGCATTTTATTGTTTTCCCTAACGACTGTAGTTGTAGTAGTAATTGGCACGAGTTCGCACGAAACCATACGTCTTATAACGAATAGATCGAGTCCTTGATCGAAAAAAATGGTCTTTTCGAGCTGACCATAGTATATCGTACCAAAGCTGCCTAAATGATCTTGCTCTCGTCAAGGAAGGGTAACGCCCAAAATTTCAATTATTTTCCATTTGAACTTATCAACCTCAAACTAATAATTAGGTAAGTTCTTCCCATATGGCGGACGCCACAGTTGTTTTTCCTCAGAACCTAAAATAGCTTTGTCCATTCTGAAAAATACTTTAGATAAATGTGATCGATCTGAGATTTTATTGCTTACAGTTTTACTTTATTCCTCTGGTCAAATTTTCATAATTATTGCATGCTTTCATACTCAAAAAGGTTTTCTACTTTGACGTCGCATTGTTCGTGATAAATGTAATAATGTCAACAAATATTTTCTAATTTACACTACTTAAAACTCTTGTCTACCTTAATATGTAAATTTAACGGAAAAGCCAGCGTTCATTGTTCTACAAACATTACACTATACTTTTCTTTCCTTACGTTATTTTGGGACAGACAAGTTCAACTTATAGAGCGCTTCTACTTGTAAAAAAGATATTATATTTGTAAATACTTACAAAAGCTAGATATGCAGCTTAAAATTGGTTCAGAGAGGTAATGACGGCAAATACATGATAGTTCTAAAATTTTACTTAAAAATGCTACTTTCTTCAGGTTGCCTTACAATTGCTTCTGCTACAATTGCAGGATTTTTTAAACGTACAATATTTAAAAATTAACAGCACGACTTCTTGGCTAAACATTTGATTTATCACTTAATCCTCATCATCAAAAATAACGACAAAAAAAAAATAAATCAATAAATCAAACGAAAGACCGTGTTTGACAAAATTTCCAAAAATCGAGAAGAGAGTTGAAAATATGACGAGTAGTGGAATATTTTTGACGAACTTCGAGGTTCTTGGAAATGTGGCCAAACAATGTCTTGAGTGTTTGATACATCTTCGCAATCGAAACTAAAACTAAGGAGAATAAAATCGTAAAAATCTATGTTAATTAGGATCAGATATCGAAACAGCGTCACGGTCATGCTTTACATTGTTTAAACTTGAGGAATTATTATTGAGTTTGAGAAAGTAGTTTCAAATCTTCTGCGCTATGTTTTGCACGTGACATATTTAACGAGGAATGGACTAAAAAGTAACCCTGTCCATTTAACTAACTTATATACATCTTAGCACTAAGTCGAAAACTGTCCATTGAGGCCATTCCTTTTTTTGCTTGTCACATGCTGCCGTCCTCGTCATTCCTGCCAACACCTGAGAGAGAAAGTTAAAAAAAACCCGCAACTATTAACTATAGGCAAATGTTCAGTTACTTCAGGTGACCAAATGCTTCCTGCATGGCAAGTGATCTTTCGAGATATTCTCTAGCCTTCTCATATTCGCCAACTGATCGATACAGGCTTCCAAGGTTTGTAAGACAGCAGGCTTCTCCATTTTTGTCATGAAGTTCTTTGTGGACCGCAAGTGATTTCTCGAGATATTCAATGGCCTTCTGATATTCGCCAACTGATTCATGAACAGTTCCAAGGCCAAAGTATGACCATGCTTCGCCATTTCTGTTTCCAATGTCTTTCTGGATAGCGAGTGATTTCTCGAGATATTCTCTAGCCTTCTCATGATCACCAACTGAACTATACACAGTTCCGAGGTATGCATAAGAGGAGGCTTCTCCATTTCTGTCTCCAATTTCTTTCTGGATCGCGAGTGATTTCTCCAAATATGCCCTAGCTCTCACATATTTGCCACAATTTTTATACACTGATCCAAGTTTTCGGTAACAGGAAGCTTCTCCATTACTGTGTCCAATTTCTTTTTGGATGACAAGTGATCTCTCGAGATGTTCTCTAGCCTTCTCATATTCGCCAGCTGAAAGATGAACAGTTCCGAGGGTTTCAAGACAGGAGGCTTCTCCCTTTCTGTCTCCAATTTCCTTCTGGATCGCGAGTGATTTCTCGAGCTGGTCCATGGCCTTCGCATGTTTGCCGGCTGAGTGATATACAGCTCCAAGGTTTGCGTAAGAGGAAGCTTCTCCCTTTCTGTCTCCAGTTTCCCTCTGGATCGCGAGTGATTTCTCGAGATGTTCTACGGCCTTCTCGTAATCTCCAACGGAACGATACACAGTTCCCAGGTTAACGTGGCAGGAAGCTTCCCCATTTCTGTGTCCAATTTCTTCCTGGATGGCAAGTGATTTCTCGAGATGTTCTCTAGCTTTATCATACGCGCCAACTGATTGATACACAGCGCCAACGTTTGCGTAACAGAAAGCTTCTAGATTTCTTTGTCCAAATGTTTTCTGGATCATGAGTGATTTCTCGAAATGTTTTATGGCCTTTTCGTATTCGCCAACTTTATGATGCACAGTTCCAAGGGTTGCATGACAGGAGGCTTCTCCATTTCTGTGTCCAATTTCCTTCTGGATGACAAGTGATTTCTCGAGATGTTCTATAGCTTTCTCGTATTCACCAACTGATTGATACACAGCTCCAAGGTTTCTGTGGCAGCCTGCTTCTCCATTTCTGTGTCCAATTTCTTTCTGGATGGCAAGAGATTTTTCGAGATGTTCTCTAGCCTTCTCATACTCGCCGGCTGAAAGATAAACAGTTCCAAGGGTTGCAAGACAGGAGGCTTCTCCCTTTCTGTCTCCAGTTTCCTTCTGCACCGCGAGTGATTTCTCGAGATGTTCGATGGCCTTCTCATGTTCGTCAACTGATTGATACACAGTTCCAAGGACAAAGTACGACCACGCTTCTCCATTTCTGTGTCCAATTTCCTTCTGGATGACAAGTGATTTCTCGAGATGTTCTATAGCTTTCTCGTATTCACCAACTGATTGATACACAGCTCCAAGGTTTCTGTGGCAGCCTGCTTCTCCATTTCTGTGTCCAATTTCTTTCTGGATGGCAAGAGATTTTTCGAGATGTTCTCTAGCCTTCTCATACTCGCCGGCTGAAAGATAAACAGTTCCAAGGGTTGCAAGACAGGAGGCTTCTCCCTTTCTGTCTCCAGTTTCCTTCTGCACCGCGAGTGATTTCTCGAGATGTTCGATGGCCTTCTCATGTTCGTCAACTGATTGATACACAGTTCCAAGGACAAAGTACGACCACGCTTCTCCATTTCTGTGTCCAATTTGTTTCTGGATCGCGAGTGATTTCTCGAGACTTTCTATAGCATTCTCATATTTGCCACATTGTCTATACACTGATCCAAGGTTTTGGTAACAGAAAGCCTCTTCATTTCTGTGTCCAATTTCTTTCTGGATGACAAGGGATTTCTCGAGATGTTCGCTTGCTTTCTCGTATTCGCCAACTGACTGAAACACAGCTCCGAGGTTTCCGTGGCAGCATGCTTGCCCATTTCGGTTTCCAATTTCTTCCTGGATGACAAGTGATTTCTCGAGATGTTCTCTAGCCTTCTCATATTCGCCAGCTAATTGGTAAACAGCTCCAAGGTTTCCGTGGCAGCACGCTTCTCCCTTTTTGTCGCCAATTTCTTCACTAATTAGGAGCGCTTTCTCAGAGTGTTGCTTTGCTTGTGGGTATTTTCTTTGATGAAAATACATTTCTGCAAGAAATATGCTTAGCGTACATTCTTCAAGTCTCTCACCTCTTTCCTGGCAAATTTGGAGATTTTTTTTGGCGTATTTTATTGCATTTGTGTAATCGCGGATACTACCACAAGCCTTCCACATTGTAAAATATACCCTCTTGTAGAAACATTTGCTTAGTGCCTGGTCTTTTATGCCTGCTTTATCTTTCAGAATGAACAAGCATTCCTTGCATAATTCGATGGCTCTTAGAAATCGTCTGGTGTTGAGAAGGAAGCTGGCAACAATGAGGCCGATTGAGATGACTTGTATAACTTCGTCCACGTTGCTCATGTCAAACGTCTGTCAGAACGTAACAGAGAATAAAAGTGAAAACATATTTGGAACTAATCATTTGTCAGAAATTGCTGTAAGTTGTTATAATTGTAATATGAACGATGTATTACTCTACATGCTTTACTACTATTACTGTACCTCCTCGAGAAACCGTAGCGCAACTAAGGAAACCACTTAAAACCGTCTAAAATTTGCAAACATGATTCGAAATGAGAGACTTTTCAGAATAACATCCTTTCTGTTCTTTGCTTTTCAAAATTCAAGTCTTAAATAAACTACGTTCGTATTCTCTACATATTAAGATTTGGCTTAAACGCACAATACCTTAAACGTTACTGAGTTCTGAAAATTGAAGTTCATAGTGGAATCTCCGTTGTTGTTATCTGATCTGGAATATTCTTAATACACAATGGCACATCAGTCCAAAAAATGAATGATGTTTTCAACAATATGTCTACCCAGACATATTCAAATGGTGAACAATCTATTATCGGATATTCTTTGCCTTCAGTGTTTGTCAAAATTTTGCTGCCAGAAATTGTGGGCAGGGAAACCTGATTAGCATCCTCCAGAAAACATGTTTTTGGTTCTTAAGGTTCTTTTTTAAAGAAACACCCAAAAACAGTTTGCTATAAATAACATACTAAGCTCACTCACCAGCCATCACTTTTTTGTGTTCTTTAAACCAAGAGAAATCGAGATTGACAGATTCATTCAAGACAGAGGTAAAAATATTGCAATGCGAAGCCAAAAGTAAATTCTTCAAACATGAAAGTTACAGACAAAAATAGAATAACATGCTGTAAAATTCACTGACGAAAATAGACCCCCTAAAAAAAATAGAATTTACTACGGCGGATAATATCACAAAACTGAGAATTTCAGAAACACAGGAACTCACAAAACTGAAAGTCTTGATTATAGTCAAATATAGAGGCAAAATATTCCATTCAAAAGTAAAAATAATCGTTGAAAACTGAAAATTACCGACAAAAGCACACAAAACTGTAGGCCAGACATGAAGATAACGGCCCAAAACTCTAGATCGCACACTTAGATAAACACATACTGGACAATCAGAGGCTGAGAGAAGAGGTACAAAACTGTCAGTCATGTGTCAAACAAAATGAACGCAAAAAATGAAAACTGATTCAGGCACATCAGTGCACATGAAATTGAAATTCTCCCAGGATTGCTTTGTAATTTATAATTTTCTGCACTGAAAACCAAGAGATAGAACCATGATAGAGCCATGTCAGTACGCACTTTAACATCTAAATGACCAAAATCCACACCCTATTCACACCTACACGCGGCTAAAAAAGGCATGCGCTTTGAGGCGGAATGTACCTACAAAGCTCATACAAGGGAGCCGCCGCTGATTTCCGTTTCGTAAACGGTCCATGCCATTTTTTAACGGTCGATGCCGTCACTGGTAACCAAGCCTTTCAAAATGGACGATGCCATATCTGCTATAGTTTATGCTATGGTTATAATTTGTTGATGGAGTTAAACGCACTCACCAAATGTTTAATTGTTTATATTCACACCGGTTTGCTTGCCGTTAGCTTTTATTTGATGTTTGGGGGAGCTCTATCATAAATATTTGTGGGAAAGTAAAGTTTTATAATTACATTTTGCGGAGATTTGTCGGTTCAACCTGGTAGTGTAGTGGTGAGAAAAGGGACGTTAGAAAACGGAGGATCCGGTCTCAATACTGGGAGGGAACTTACAAATTTACTTTTTTCTCTAATTTAGTAGAGAAAAATCGTTGATAGTTAAATAAGTGTCGCGAAAATGGCATGGACCAAATACGAAACGGAAAACTGCGGAGCCGCCACCCACGGGGTTGCCACATTACTAGCTGAAATTAGTTGGACTTACCAACGTAGCTTGAATCCCTTACTATATACTTAAAAATTATGTTCTCAGTTAAGCTTGAATACAACAAAAAGAGTGAGGCTCAAATTTTTTTGCCGGCAATTTCAATGCGTGTACATTTTCACCACATTGATCGTCAGTGCTTACTGAATTACTGATTCAAATGAACTCAAGTGCACTTACTACCAATTCCCTTTCGAAGAGCAGAAAACACACTTTAAAATCCTCTAACAACACCAGGAACTCCGCGGTATCTGCAAGACTGTCGTCAACTAACATAAAGAAACAAAACTTTAAAACGGTTGGCTTTTTATTTTACTCGATTTCTTCAGAGCTTCAAGGACAAATTTCCTTTAAAAGCCTACCCGTATCAGAATCAACGTCACAATCGATCTACTGAGGTTCATACCTTTCTACTACAATATATACATATATTTCCAGTATTATATATGATGCACGGGGAGTTGTACCAGGACATCATACATCTCAACACCTATTAACCAGTCGACTTGACGAGTCCATATATGTCAGTGGACAACTGCTATCTATAAAAACGCCAAAAACTTTCTGTCCTTCATGTAATGGGTTATATGTAATGGTATAATGATAAAATAGTGTTTTTTAGTTCTTTACTTTGAAACTTACTGTACTTACCGGTCGATGTGAAATTTCATTCAGAATGAAATTCGAATGTCTGGCAGCTAATAAAAAGACAACTGGTAAATATCCATGACGCACGAGTTACCGGACTTCCGAGCCATGTGATACGCTTTCGTTTTCGACTGGTTTTCGTTTTCGAGTACTTTTTTAAACATCCTTAAATCATGCATGAATTAGCTATTGTGACATAAGCTTATTTAGCATTTCTTGCCCACAGCAGCTATACTGTCCGTTTTGCAATTCCCTTTAGCCTATCCAGGCCAATCGCTTATTTCATAGCAGCATGGTCTTATTTTGGCTGATAACAGCATCTGTCATAGCTACACGGCCGACATATTTCACTTTTTACAAGTGTTTCGGTTTTATTCGCAACTTATGTCAACATTTCATGATTGAATAACAAATTTGTTTTTAATAATAATACACTCAATCTGCGAAATTTGAAAAATCCCTTTTGCCTGTGACGACAAAGATGTTAAGAAAGTTCCACTCACTGTTTAGGGAGTCTTTTGTACAACATTACCCGTTTAAAATTTCATTCGGGAAACAAACAAACAAAACAAAAATACGGGACGCATGACAGCATTCAGCCTGAGAGTGGACTTTTGTCACTACCCCTTTTTCCCTTCCAGAAACAAAAAGATTGCCTCATCTTACTGCATTCGACGACAAAGCCTTCGTCGTCGGTCGTCGCCTACTTAGCGACGTCACATTCTATACAAAAGCAAAGATGCGCACCACACGACCTCGTGGTGCGCGAGTCTGTGTTTGTCATAGTTCGTTCGTCATCTATCCAGTTTAAGGCAATCACCGAATTAATACTGGAGACCCAAAAGTTCTAGTAGCTGCAAAATGTATCTGGTGCTGATGGCCAAAGATTTCAGTGTGTATTTGTTGAATTCATGCATTCCCATTTCAATACTCGCTGTACTCATTTCAGTAGACGTTATACACTGTACAAATAAAATGCGTACGTTGCAACAAGTTTGTAACGAAAAGTATGAATTTTGAAAGACATCGCGCGAAACAACAGAGATACATGTAGGCTCCTGAAATTGTGGTAGTTTATGACATGCAAACCGAGCCCACTGCGTTATTTTTATCGTACAAAAGACCTGCGGCAACGCAAGTTTGTCTAGAACAGGTAGTTTTGCCGCATTCTTCATGGTGTGACGCTGCTGTGATGCTATTTTCCTGTACCTCTCCTATCGTACCAGGTGCACTTGACAATGCTAACTACTTGCCAAGCCCCATGGAATAAACAAAGAGCACAGTCAAATGTATTCCCTGGGTACTTTGGTCTCGAGGTTCTAGTGTCTATATACATAGCATTTGTACAGTGAGTAAGAAAGATAAGCTTCTGCATTTCTATCTTCTTGTCACAACAATCTGAAAGCCAAGTTGGATACCAGTTGGCGTGGCACAAAATGTCACTCACAAGTCACTGAAATGAATGAATGCTTAACAGGAGACTGCCCAGTCTCCCCAGACGTTTTTCTGAGTGACATAAAACTCGACAGCTGTTTTCATCAGACGCAATCTTCACTCTGCTTCATAGTTCTGTTCCGAGGCTGCCGCATTGACTGCCGCAGCTAAATCTTCGCCTTGTTGTAACTGTTCTCCTAGAAAATGGGAGAGAAAATATATTGTAAATCACTTCAGTGAATGACAGTAAAAAAAATGTCTTCTCCATTTGCAATGGTTTTTCATTAACAACTTATTAATAGAGAGGGAGGTCTTTCCAGAAAAATCTCAATCGAGAAGTTCAAGTACCCCTTTGTGCTGGCATCCAGTTTTCTCACGATTCCATCCATACAAAACATGGGAAAATGAAGGGTGTGATACTTATCATAAGGAATTTGAATCTCATTAGAGTTCAATCCTGGACATATCTGGTTTAATGCCCCACAAACACATGTATGACTTACTTATAAGTTCAACTATTGCCCTTTGTGTTCTCTTTTCTAACTTTTCAAGTTTCTTTGCGACGTCACGCTTCAAGTCCCTGAAATCAATTAACAAATTAGCCATTTTAAGGAGAGTGGGTTTCCAATTGTTTTTTAGTTCTTGTACGCATGTATATACATGTAGAGCTCAACATTACATCTGTCTTGCCCTGTAGCTAGCAAGTAAGCAGTCTGTTCAGGTACCTTCTAAAATAAAGATACCATTTGCATAACAAGAAAGTTATGATTGATCAAAACAAAATACACAATACAATGTACAAACATTCAGTAACTGCCGAACAGTTTCTTTTCAGGAAAACAGGCCTGTGCAATTTACACTAGACACCCATCTAAGTAGCACAGGTAACTGTCGCTTTCTTGACATAGTACACACATACTAGTACCATACAAGCTTCATAAAGACAAACAGATCAACTAACCAGTCAGGCTTTCTTGGTGCCAAGTTAGCCAGATCCTGTAGTATCAAAATCAAATAAAATGCGTTCATGAGGTCAGTTAAAGAAACTTCATTCACTTTGAAGAAAATGGGCTATGGAAATCCACCATTAAAACAAAACACAAAGCTGGGATAAATCAATTGACCTTGTTTAATTAATGAACAACTTTCACCTTTTAACTATGTGATTATCAAGATCCTGTAAATAATGTCAGAGAATGGATTGTTTACCACCTGCTGGTACAAAAGGATTATAGCTGTCAATTAAAAAAAATGTACCTCTTACCACTTCATCTATAACTTTCTCAGCTTTAGCTTTTTCTAGGTGCTCTTGTACTTCATCTTCAACTAAAAATATATTAAGTACACTGGTCACAAATACAGGTCAAACAATCTCCAAACAGAATGTAACAAAAGACATAAATATTAAACAATTATTCACTGAGGTGAATACTGGTAATTGTTTTAGTGTATACCACACAGGCTAAATAACTAGCGGACCAAAGAGTAACTTTACTCGTTTAAGAATAACTTTATTTGAAACAGCAAGCCATTTTGTTTTTCTTTGGCTGCTTGGAGGTGAATAGTACTTGGCTAATCACCTCCAAGCTAGCCAATCAGCGTGCCCGAAAAGCACTATTCACTTGTGTGGTATATACTAATATACCTTAGCAGACCATTGCTCACCTCTCTGACAAATAAACAGAGCAGAGGTCAATGCCATTATAACCCACAGTCTAAAAAACTACTGGTTGCTTTACCTTTGAATTTACAACATATTGTAACATAGTTTACTAGCAAATGCTAGCAAATCCATGTTTTCATACTCCACACATATTTATCAGCATGCATCATAATCTAGGTGGACAAATCAAATTGAACCCAAGTACCCATCTACATGTAAGAGGGATCCACTAGATGTATTTTGGAGTTGAAACCAATTTTTCAGTCCGGATGTCCTTTAAAGGACTCAAAAACAGGAATGTCTCAGTTTCCCTTTTGTTCAAACTTCTCATTCCAATTTACAGTAAACTTTTTGTCCAAAATTCAACATGGTAGTTCTATTTTACAGGAGCACACCTGATAGAGGTTTTGCATTTGGCATCTTCTTGTCCTTTAATGTTTCATCTTTGGGTTGGTAGTTTCTAAATTTTATGAGCCTGGGTGGAGGTCTAAAAACAAACAAATCAACACAGTGAATAATCAGGCATGATTTAGGTCATTATTGATTAAGGTGGGGTTGAAACAGAAAGCAAGGACTCTTTGCCCTTAAATAAGTGCAGTGAATGCATGAAAGTGCCATCAGAAGAGGTAACTGTTAAGAGAGGGTGTATGAGACTCAGGGCTGTCATTAAGGGCCGTAACCCGTAACACCTGTTACGGCTGAGTTCACTCGATGTTACGGGTGAAGATCAC
>OMLO01000609.1_pt1 | contig 24234 bp, 12 predicted proteins | sample 1674811 | NCBI WGS metagenome assembly OMLO01 (sample SAMN06265003, study PRJEB25207) | coral metagenome | isolation source: Coral host | place: Mexico:La Bocana,Puerto Morelos, Mexico | collected 2008-11-13
GCAAGGTACCAGCGTATTAGTGCTTTGCTAAACATTTTTTTGGATGGTTTGTCTCTAATGGATTGCGGAATATCATTGCAAAAGAAACTTCCAATAATGCTGGGGCAAAATCTCCTAAGATTAATTTGAAATGAAGGTATTGCAACTTGGTTGGATAAAGCACTATGGGTACTATAATTATGTAGTTCAGATACTAATGAAATAGGTAAATTAGGAAACTTATCATGGTGGGAACCACTTTTTAACATAACGAAGAGAACAGTTTTCAAGTGAGTGTCGAAAGTAATTAGGAAATTGCTTTGGTTTTGGTTTTACACGTGCTATGGTTTGAAATTGGGCAATTCCAGAAAATATCCATACACAAGGACGGACGGCTTCAATATTTTAACCCCCCCTTGCCTTCAGAAATTCCAAAATGCGTTACCCCCCATGCCCTCAGAATTCCAGAATCGTTAAGTCCCCCTCCCCCTTGGAATTTCCCTTTTTTCATCAAACCTTTGGAATAACCAAACGTGTTCACAAATACGCCCAACTTGGGTTCTTTTACCTTAATTGGTTTCACATCACCCCACTTTTGTTATAGAGAGTCATATTAATTGACTTTGGGAATTCTGGGAAACAAATTTGAAAAAGAAATGATTTCTGCTTTCTTCGAAGAAGACCGAGATTCACACTGCACTCCAGTTGTTCAGTCTTTGTTAGGTAATTTCTTGCTGGTGATTTTTTAGTATTTTTCAAAGAAGCAAAGGACTGGTGCGAATTTTTGCGGTCCATCCATACCCGAAGGGAGCATCAATCTTCGCAGTACATACGTAAACAAAGGTCTGTTCGCAGTTTATTAATCTGATATTCATCATCAAGAAATTCATGAATTTCATGTACAACCCAAGTTTTATTGGCTTTCTTCAACACATGCCAGATCGATTGTTGCTTCTCCTGTATCCTGCACTTTCACGGTCATCATCAGTGTCCCATCGTTCGGTCGTGCTTCATTTATGAAATGGTAAAGTCTACAAAATGAGCATTTTTAAGCCTTCAGAATTCCAGATGTAAGTACTCCCCCATGCCTTCAGAATTCCAGTTCAAAGAACCTCCCCTTGCCCTCAGAATTCCAGTTCAAAGAACCCCCCTTGCCCTCAGAATTCCAAAAAGCCATCAATTTTTTGGATATTTTGTGGAATTGCCCATTGGCTGAGTAGTCTAATTTATAAGTAATTGGTTTGGTTTTGGTTTTATGACACTTAACTGAAAACTGCTCTATGACAAAAAAGGGTTACATGTATAAGTTAATCCCTAAGTTATATTATCACCATTACTTTACATGTAGCTTTGGATGCAGTTACATGTACATTGTCTCTAAAATCCTGTGTGAATGTTCCAAGGCGTGAAGGTAACTGTTTCTTACTTCACAGCCATCCAGCACATCAAGCGCTCAGCACACAGCTCAATTGCCTTCTGATCACAGCCAAACCTCTCTTGCCAACAGTACAGTTCCAACACAAAGTGTGATTGTTATTGATGATTCCGAGTCTAAAGTTCAGCTAGCACCACCTGTACATAATACCACAACCACAGAAACGAAGAAGACAATCATATCTGCTGCTCCAGTCTCAGTGCTTGTGCGTGTCCCTGCACATATTCCACCAGCAATACCTGCTTCCATAGCAGCTCCTAATGCTCAGGTGCCATCTGCACTACCAGTGCCAAGCCATATCCACGGACGTCTCAACTCTACCAGCAGCTCAATGCCAATCCCATCAATTCCTACACCAGCTATTGTTACCAGTCCTAGTGCAAGTCCTCCCTCCTTCATGGGCAGTGCAAAACAGGTTTGAGTGATTTATTTATTTCAAGTTGTTGATACCATTGTATTGCTTTTGCTGTCAACAGTAAGCACAAGGTTGAGCCAAATTTTGGGATTTGTCAGTGGTCAACAGATATTTGCCAAAGCTGGAGGGTGAGGCAAATAACTGATCTGACACTCACGAATCACAATATTGTGTGATAACTGGCTTCAATCAGGTTTGGTTTCGTATTGATATCTTTTGTATCAGCTCAGGGAAGCGATCTCCCATTTTCAGACAAACGTGTGGGTATAATTACGCATAAGCAGAATATCATTTGCAGCAAAACACATTTGGACAGTATTATGCATGAGCAGACCATTTTTGGTAGGCAGTTATTTGCGAGTCATGTGGTGGGCTTACAGCCAATGAAAAGGAAGAGAAAATGCATTTAATGACATGTAAACTGCTTGCACTTTAAAGGTCACGCAACAAAAGTTGCCCAGAGCTCAGTATTCAAAGCAACATTACACTGTTCCAGTATTTTTCATATGGTGAATTTTGACTCCAGTTTTGTGAATTTCCAGTGTGATGTTGTACATGTGTGCTTGTCCCTTATTTTGTTACTACACAGTATTATGCTGTAGTAGCTACCCATCAGACCCTGGTCTATTATATCTAGGAGCAACTCGATCTCTAAGGTAGCGGATCTCAGTATTAATATTTTATATCTACTTGTTTCAAATTTTAATTTCAGCGTCTTAAGGAACAACTGAAACTCCACCAAGCTGCTCAGTCCAACAATATCATCCATCGGGCGATGACAGAAGCAGTTGACATGGTAACATCACAACATAATGAAATACCAAGTCCTGGAAACCACATCAATCACTCTCAAAATCCAACCACAATTGTTGCCAACAGCAACGTCACTCAGCACGATATCAAGAGAGTAACAAGCTCCTCGTAAGTTACATCAAGAAATCTTTGTTTACATGTATTTCCTGCATGTACTTGCCTTCTGAGACAGAAAAGCTCCAGGAAGTAGTAAAAGTCGAAATATGTATAAATCCGGCTACCTGGGAAATCTTCTAGCATTCTTTTACGAATGTTCTTCTGGCCTGCGTGGCTGGCGTTAAACGGGGAGGGAAAAAAGGAAACAGGAAGCACGAGGCACGATGAGGGGTAAGGGACGGAAACTCCTGCAAGTACGCCTTTGTCGCCGGCCACGCAGGTAAATAAGTGAATAGCCTACCAAGGCGAGATTGTTAACAAAATGACAGCCGCTTTGCGTTTTCGAGGTGTCTGTGAAGAGGATTCAGGTAAAGTGTGAGCGACTAGTAGATGTACATGTGTACAATGAGATTTTTTGCTCTCCGTCTCTATGCGGTGCGAAATTTCAAATTCATAATCTGATTGTTTTGAAAATGGATAGTTATGTTTTAGATACATGTAGATAAGACCTACATATCAATGACTTAGTTACTTAACTTGCACCACTGAAGACGAGTCGGTAACAGTGTAACTATTCAGTTACAAAGAGTTTTTTCTTTATTTACGGTACTGAAACTCTAAATCAAATTTCTTTTCATAGCAAACGTCCGCGAAGAACACAAGATGAGCTGGATCCTGATGAGCGAAGAAAGCGCTTCCTTGAAAGAAATCGGTGAGGACAATGTAGTTAATAGGCTGTTAAATGAAATGATTTGAAGCTGACTGCGTGAGGAAAATTCTCATGAAGTGGTCTTGTAACCAGTAAGTGACTTTATTAAGAAAGGATAGTAACACAGGTCAAGGTTGTGACGTGCGGGAACCTATGATACACTGATTTCATTTAGTTATCGTAATGAAGTGACAATAACTTGTTGGCTTTCAGAGCTGCAGCCACTAGGTGTAGAGAAAAGAGGAAGATTTGGGTGCAGCAGTTAGAGAAAAAAGCTGATGATCTTAGTAACACTAACGCACACTTGCAGGTACAAGCCAGTCAATCAATCAATCTTTATTTAAAAACACGAAATCTTATCATAAAAGTGCTCTTCCTGGAGTAGTGTGATAAATTACAAAAGAATAAATTAACTATATTTACAGGAATACTTAAATTACATAAGTAACGAACTATTTAACGAAAAAAGATAAAAGTAGAAAAGAATTTTCTTTAATTTACAGTGCACTAAAAGTACTCTTTCCCAATCAGTGAGATCTTACACAGTCATGTTGAACACCCTAGCTAACTTTCCCGCGCTTGCCACACATAATTTCGTTCATTGTTATAAATTACGACTTAAAGAAAACTACTCGCCAGTAAGTAAAATGATATTTTGAACGGGAAATTGTCCTATAAACTACGAATAAAGGTTTTGTAACAGAAACGGTTTACTGTAAGAGATACAATTTTTATGGTTCTTTAGGGTGAAATAACTCTTCTGCGAACCGAAGTTGCCCAGTTAAAATCTCTCCTTCTGGCTCATAAGGACTGCCCCGTCACAATAGCACAGCAGAGAAACAATCAGATGTTAAGTAAGTATGCTGATTGAGCAGTAATTCGGTCAACTGTCAAACTACTATCAATGCACATGTATTTGTTTTGGCGAGCCTCGCAGCTAGACAATAGGGTGCTCTGTTGGCGGTATTTGGTCCGTGTGTATTTCTTTTTGTAGAGTCAATCTCCTTGAATTCTGCTGCTCCAGGCTATGAGAAGAAAAGCTAAAAATGTTGAATGGTTAATGTCCTTGGGTGATTTTCAGCTTTTCCATTCGTAAATGTACTCTCTGTGATATTTCCGCTCCCCCCATAAAAGACGATAGTCTTGATCGTATTGTCAGAATAGCATGTACAGTGAGTTGAGAAGAGCTGTTTATTTTTTAAAAACAACAGATCATCAAGTAGCTGAGCAAACAAATGGAGTTATAACAAGTAACTCTCACGCAGATCCTGCCTCGGCTGAAGATGTCGCTACCAGTGCTCTCACGCAAATGGCTCACCGAGCTACTCTGGAACTAGAAAATCTCGCTGCTACAACGATGTCAAGTGTTTCAAATCCACAGGGAGTGATAACAACAAACAGCAACCCTATAGGAGTCTAGTAATATGTCAATAAACAACATGTCAACACAGCATACGTTAGGAGGATGCGGGCGGCGGCGCGTGAAGATAGATCAGTTAATTATGTCTATTTATGCAGAGTTCAAAGAGAACTGATTATATGTGGACAATAATATGTAGCTACAAATAGCTATGAGAGTGTTATGTTCGACTTGCCTCGTATAAATGTCATTCTTATATATTACTTTCGCATCCTTTAGTGTTTATTCATTTTTACTAATGTATTTATTTTACTTTTTAAGAGTATACATTATACCTTATAGAAAAGAGTTTTTTCAAGCCATAGTTTACACCAGTGAATGTATTACTGAACGAAGACAAATAGCTGTGAGTATGTTGTGTTTTGGGTTATGTTCAATGTGTCAGTATGCGCTGCTGTTGGTGTCGGTAAATATAGCTCCTCGTGTCGCACATGCGTGATCGTAACTCTTTTTATTATTATTTCGTCCACAAACTGTTTGTTTTGTAAGTCGTTGCTGTTTGTATGCTGGTCTTGGCTGTGTCTTTTTGTACCGCTTGAGCCAAACGTGTGCGTTCGCCGTAGTGTTCAAATCAGTAGTCGGCATAAAACCCCAGTTTTAAGCCTACATTATCTGGATCAGTGTTTGTCTTTTGTGTTCCTTTATTCTATTTATTTCAGTTTCTTAAGAGCTGGTGGTGGTGTACAACCATCACAAGATCACAAGTTTAACCCAAAGGATGTGAGCTGTCGGACCGGATTTTAACTTTTGAAACAAGTCTGACGATTTAGCTGAGGTGATTTCTATAATCCATGTGTTTACACATTATATTATTAGTTAGGAGTGCCTTGAACATTGTGTTGTAATATATTACGCCTTGTAAATAATGACCAACAAAAGATACGCTGTACAGCGGTCGCCGGAAAACAACTTTATTGTAGCTACACCTTGGTGTGTTCTTAAATAAAGTATAAATTCTCAGTTATGTGTCTAAAGGCCTTCACAGACTGGCGTCTCTTCCGAACTTTCCTCACCGTTTCTCGTTCCAGAGTGGAAACACTCGCCTGCGGCTCGTGTCCCCACATTTTTCGTTCTCCCAAACTTTCACTCGTGTTTCTAATAACTCGATAGAAACACGGTACATGTTTTCTTTTTCTTAAATACTAAATATAAAATTATAATAAAGTTATAATAAATATAAAATTATAATGAAATTATAATAAATATAAAATTCCTCAATGTTTCTAGCCTGCGTAGCAAGCGTTTCCGTGAGGTAAGTCAGAGAAACGAGATTTTCGGTGTTTTGCCCGCGCGGCGGAAAAATGGTGCGAGAGCCAAAAAGTGGAAAGAGGGGGAGGGGAAGGAAGGAAAGGTTCCTTCGTTCCCCTCCCCCACCCCCTCGTTCGATTTTTGGCTCTCGCCCCATTTTTCGCGCGGGAAAAATACCGAAAATCCCGTTCCTCGGTCTTTCTTTGCTTCCAAACCCCACGGGAACGCTTGCTACGCAGGCTACAATGTTTCATAAAATGAAGGGAAATTTAGTTGTTTTTCTTGCGGTATCATTATCACTTAAATACAGCATACAGCCCTAACCCAACGACAGAGGAAGGAATCATACTTTTACTCCAATGAGCTCTAGTCTTGATTGGCTCATAGCTATAAAACGTTGCTGTTATTCATATCAACTCAAATACGTTTTCCGATTGGAGGAGAACGTGTCACGTGTCGTTTGTCAAAACTCGCTAACTCCCTAGGAAAATAACAACTTGAACTTTCGTCAAGCACCTGATCAGGTCGTGCTCCTTCAAACCGCGATAAATTTGTGTTCCAGTTTTTTTCCAAGTTTTTAGTCTGGAAAAGTCTGGAAAAGTACTTAATTACTGGCCCCAAGGGAAACAGTGAGTTTTATTTCTCCGAGATCCTCAATACCGGACCTCAATGACCCTCTCAGAGATCGAAGGAAAACAAAACTCGTGAATTGCTTATTGTCAGATACTTCTTGAAGCATTGTGGGTACTATACTATAGTTTCCCCCCAAGGCAATTCAAGAAAATCACAAATGAAGCCGATAAAAACACATTTATAATTCTGGGCCGGGTTGTTCGAAAGCCGGTTAACGCTAACCCAAGGTTAAAAGTTAACCGAGGAATAAATTTTTCTTGTTTAAAAATGTTTTTCACTTTTTATCTTTTGTGTAGCATGAGATTGCTTAAGTTCTAAACTGAAGGACAAAATACTATAAACAAAACCTCACCGCCAAAAACACAATATTGAAATCAAAATTCTCACTAATCCTGGGTTAGCTTAATCGGGCTTTGAACAACCCGGCCCAGGACTAAAGCGCAAATGTGTGAAACAGTGAAAGTTAATTAGTATGGTATAATTTGACACTCCTGTTTGCCAACTGTAAGGATGGATTGTGAAATATTTATTCATTTAACGAACTTGGAGATTTCACCTTTGCATAAAGCTGGCCAATTTGATGAGTTTTTTAATAACCGGTTATGAAGACTTTACGTAGCAACCTTCAATATAGTAAAACTTGACGACATTACAAAAACCTAATGAGTAATTACACCAAATTATTTACAGCTCTATTTTAAAGCTAATAATACAATTATAATGTACAATTATATCGTAGTACCTAAACTTAGAAAACATCGATACATTACGTCAACTTTTCCATGACAGTGCGACTTCCCTAACAAAACCCACCCAACAAAATGTTCTACAAATTTAACAAATAAAAATCGTGGAGGTTAGCAATAGTTTTCCAACAAATTATCCAACTGACCACAAATCTGTTGCCTTTGTAATGTACAGCATGATCACATGGATAATTTGTTGAAAAAACTATTGTTACACCCACTCCAATGCAATGGAGTAGTCTTAACCTATCGATTGAGAGTGATGTATTTTAACGAGTGTAACAACAGTTTCTTCACATGTTTACTTACATTCGAAATGTTCAATATGCACAACTGAAAGAGACGACCACGCCCCCGCCACGCCCCCGCGTAAGGCTGAGGACTGTGTACTTTTACAGTGTTTTTGTAAAATAATTTAACTGAAACAATTTCAAAAAATCTGTCTGGTCGACGTCGTTAAGTTTTTGTCAAACAACATATTTTCACACTCATGTGTTCTACTAACTCCTTGGCTGGAATATTTGTCACTAAGATATCGATCGTCATCTCCTTTCGTTAGTCGATAACCTAATACGTTAATTTACATGAAATCGCCTTTGAGTAACAGCAAAAATTACTCTTTAGTTTATAAATACACTACATTACTTAAAAACAGGAAGCTAGAGTTACTTCAACTTAAACCTTGACGTATTTAGCACAAATTCAGCGAATTTTAACAATAGCGTATTTATGGAATTTGTCCAAAATGGAAAAAAATTCCTGGTAGCTAGGAGCCTGGTGGTCTCCCACTGAAATCGACCGTGCAGGAAACTGCAAAAAAATAAAGAAAACCTTACGAATTTCAAAACATAAATATTTAGCGCAACCTCGTTCCCTGGGAACGAAGTTAATAGATAGCCAGCACTATAAAAACCTTGGTAATTTTGACTGGTACTGGACGTGGTACTGAAAATTCATTTCTGGATTACTCTGGTGAACATAACTAAATTGCAGTCGAACTGTATTTTAACATGTAGCTAGATGTGTAAATGAACTAATGTTTATGGTAGATCTACAATCTTACCATAACACTGAAGTTATAATACAGTTGTTGGAAGTGTTTTTTCTTCGTCTGAAGGTGGCATATGGCCCTGTAAGAAAAGGATTTCATAGAAACTTCAGTTATTATTGCACGTGACGAAGGGCTTCAGACATGTTCTTGTTTATCAAGTATTAAGCAAACAATTTTCATGATAAAATGTAGGTAAGGTACCAACGCACTGCGAATCTACCGAGCAGTCTATAAATGCATCAAAAACTTCATTCCAACATATACGGGGCACACAGCTGCCCGGCAAAATACAACTTGAATGCAGTCTCCATAGGACACCTGCATGCCCGTAATATACAGGTCTTTTCATATAAGCAGTTATACTGTTCAAACTACCGTCGGTATCTTTGCAGTAAACAAAGAGTTGGTTATAAAAAAGCGATCACTTAATTAAATCTAACATTTGCGGTCGGTCGAGTCACTATAACAGCCTCTGGGATGAGCAAAGGGCACTCTTTTACTCTCAGCAGGGCACTCATTTATATTTCTATAATTCTAAAAATACATTATTTTTAACCATACGAAAGCAAAGTTAACTTACAGCAACAGTTACATTGCTGGATTCGTGACTTGTCTCGACATCGTGAGCTGGATCTTCTTTGTCCTCCTCGATTGTACCGCTGGTCCTAGATACTGCAGACGGTTTTCTGGAAGTCGACCTTGAATATTCGGAGATATCAGACTGGTTATCTTGCTCATCAGGGTAAATATTGGGCCGTATTAAATGGGCCTGCTTCAAAAATAACAACAGCTGCGCTTTGTAGATATCATTGTCATCATCGTCATCACCGATAAATTCCGGATTCGTTTGTCCTTTCGGGGTGGACTGGGGCACTGTTTTGTCTTCGTATATAACTTCCAGTGGTATTATAGTACTGTGTCCATTTGTCTGCGAATTCTTGGAATTTGGTAACCTATAAAAAACATAGCTTGTTGTTATCCAAGTGTTCAAACACAGTTCCACTCATGGGATGAACTTAACTGTTTACGGTTAAATGATTTTGTTATCACAAGCTATGTTTGTTGCTCAGCACGTGACAAGAGCTTTAAAGTCGCATTATCGTGATACCACAACTGTCCGCACGAACTCTCTTCTTCAGCAGTTATCGGTTTGGGATATATGGAGAACACAGGTTAACGCGTATTTAGGAACTTTCAAGAGTTTGACTGAATTTAAGATTTTTAAGATTATCTGATTTCAGAATCACAAAAACCTAAATATGATTAAAGGCTTATTGGTGTTTACCCATTTCTCTCTTCAGCTTGCTTCCTGCGTCTTCGCAGCAAAAGAACGACAACAAAGATAAGAATCAAGAGAAATACACCACATGCCACTCCAACAGCTATCCAGATGTCAGCTGAAACTGAAGAGAAGAACAGCCCCAGTCACTTTTTTGACTTGTACTCGTAATTCAAGTAGACACTTCATGCTATTAGAGCAAGGGACTGCGGCAAGGGAGAAACATTTACGATGTTTGTAAAGAAGAATGGGAATTTTGATACATATTTCGTGTTTCTCAATTTTGAATTCTTTCAAGCAGTTCTTGATTATAACTCCTCTGACTCCTCTACTTCCGTAAAACAAAGGTGTAATAGTTCAGTCAATCACCTGAGCAGCGGACATCACCATTGCACTCAATGTATTCTTCATCTCGTCCCAGGTCCCTGCAGTTCTTTCCTCCAGGTCCAGGTGGAGGATTTGTACATGCGCGACTGCGGCGTCTTCGGCCAGCTCCACAGGTTGTGCTGCACTCAGTGAAATCAGACCACTCAGAATAGTTTCCGTTCACAACAACTATCGAAATATCGCGAAAAGAACAATTTACATCACTGCTAACTGAACGTTTAATTCATGACAAAGTTCGTGTGTAATATGAATATCGAGGACTGAATTCTCTCTAATTCTCAAGACAACAAAAAGTGTCGTTGTAATGTCATAACCCATACCTGTTATATGAATATTCGTAACCAAACCATACTTTAATATGTACTTTATACTGACCTGCCTTTTGTGAACACCTTGATTCCACAAACCCAGTAAGGCAACTAGAATCAATAGAAATAAGCCACGCCAGTCAGTAATTTGTGCCGGATCCTCACTTTTTCCAGTATCTGTACAATTTGTTCCGTCCTTACTTGACTAACTTATATTGGTAAATTGGTATTGGCATTGGTAAATGGCGCACATTTAAGTTAAAGTTCATTAAGTTCTTTAATCGTTAAAAAGTGGTGTCAAACGTGAGTCCGTCTTTCCGGATAGTGTGGAAAAAACCTGAATTATATTCATTATCAGTTGCAACATCTAGACTAACTAGATCTAGACTAGATTGTTACTTAAGAATTGTTGTCCCAGATTATTTAAATCAGTTATAAAGTCGGTGACAAATACCGATTACATTGAAATTGTGTTTTAAAACAGTCAAGCAAGTAAAACAAAAATTAACGTTACGTTTTCCTTTAAAGAACTGTTTTACCCTAACCTGCAAACTGGACCGTCAGGTCCATCCTGACAACTTCCCGAGTTAAAACAATATCCAGGAGAACATTTCTCTGTGATAAGAAGTTAAGTAAAAAGTGTGTCAATAGATCGACTGAATAAGAGAGAGAAAAAGAGATGACCGTGAAGTGGCCAGAAAGATCATTACTTTTAGCTGTTGGCAATTTGTGCCAGGATTCTTCGTGCAAAATGTAACAAATAACGCAGAGTGTAACGAAGTGAAATGTGACATTAACGTGAACTGTAACAACGTTTGAAGTAAAATGTATCAATTTGTTAACGCGAAAATTAACAACTTTTTAACGCAAAATGTAGCAACTTCTTGAAAGCAAAATGCAGCAACGCAAATGTAACAACGTTTTCGATCGATTATTATTAGTAAGGCTTAAGTAGCACTGCTATTAGGTGTGTGCCCCCCCCCCCCCCCCCCCCCGGGGGGGGTTTTGGAACTCTCCCATAGAAAAAGGACGGGTGTACTTTTCCTGGCTTAGGGGTTAAAAAGCGATTTTGGTTCGTGTTAGTATGTATGGATTTTTCAGAATCCCAAATTAATGAACTTCTGTTTGTGTTTTTTGTTGTGTTGTGTTAATAGCAGTAGCGGTAAAGAGAACAGCGAAAGGTCATACTTCCCAAGTTTTCAGAATTGGGAGAGAATAAGTTAAGCGGAAGCGGATGTTAAATTAGGCGGTAAAGTACAAAATATGATGGCTTTCTTGCACCACAACTACGTACAAACAGGAGGAAGAATGTTTAAACGACTTCAGCTACTTACAAGGCACTGTTGCTTTTTCTATCAGCAAAGAACACAAACACATTCTCTGTTACAGTGAAGATTAGCTAAATAGCTACAAGTGTTAAGTCATTCGACTTCTAACGTCTCCAACTGTGACTGACAGCTGTTTGTAATTATTTGTGCTTAGGACTTGATGTGTTGTTATTGATTGTTTTTCGTTCTCGTCCGTTCTAAGAGCACGGACGAACAAGACACGAACAAGAGAACGTTTTGAATTGGTCATGTGACCACTTAGTTTGTATAATTTGACAAGAAGGTTGATATGTCTAAATTTCCTTCCATATAACTGTTACATTTTGCGTTGTTAAATTTCGAGTTAAAAAAGCTGTTACATCTTGCTCTAAAAAGTGATTACAATTGAAGTTGAAGAACGTGTTACATTTTGGGACCAAATTTCACCTTGCGTTACACTTTGCGTTACACCTTGCGCTACATTTGGCGCTAGTTGTTACATTTTGGGGGCGTAACAGTTCACTTCTATCTTCCATAAGAATTCTTTGGTACTTTGACAATTAAAATTCGCAATTAGAATTTGTATTTGCTAATTCTCCCAGCTATGTCTTTCAGGCTCCCGGGGGCTCCGGGGCATAACAAGTATGAACTTACCTTGGACGAGAATATTTCCAAAAATGAATCCTTGATTGTTTGTTCCACTGTTTTTCAGTAGCGTTTGATTGACAGTTTGCGCTGTGACATTAGACTTGCTGCTAATAAGCAATTGAAAATCCACCTTCACGCTTCCATTGCTTGAGAAACCAAAAAAGAAACAAAAAGTTAGAAACTGACATCTTTGCTAGATGTTTAATGCGTACAGAATTCTATTTTCCTAAACTATTATGTTAGGTATTCTTTTCTACGCTTTGGCAGTGGAATTGTGCATAGAAACGATTATGACTTTACCGTACCCAAACTCGCAATTAGCCAATCAGAGGCCGTTTCTACTGTTCTGATAGCCTGTGATATCAAGTCACTGATGCCTTATGTGTCTTCTAAATGTGTCTTCTAAATCCTACCTTTGTTGGTACGCTTCGACGGCACATCAGGCTCGTTTAGTCTCGCCGAACGTGAGCGAGCCTGTTGCCAAAGCGTCCTTAAAGGTAGGATTAGGTCTTAAGGCCTGTAATAAGGCTGTGTGTTTAATTTGACGGCATAGCAAAAGAAAATGCCTCATTTTCTCATATTCATTCTTTTGTCAATAGTCATTGAATAATACTTTTTATAGGTAAATAAGTAGTAATCAGCACCATAGAGAAACATTTCTTACAAACCGAAATCGGAGTATTATAATATCTCTCAGGCCTTCCACATTGCCAGAAAATAATTCCCACAGCTGCCGAGACAAAAAGATTCAATCAATCAATCAATCAGTCAATTAGTCCGGCAATTAACCAATCAACATAGGAGGGGGAGGAGACAAGACAAGAAAGCATGAGATGAGAAAAGGCAAAATTATATTCCAGTCGTCACTTTACTAACACAAAGGGGCGCTGGAGATTGATTAGAATTCAAATAGTTTAAATTGATATTTTATGACCTTACAGTGAATTTTATGTAATAGTAATTATGTCGAAATTAATACCGTGGAATTCACCCTCCGGGATAAGTTCACAAATTGTGGTGAACTCTCATTCAGCAAATCTCGGCTGAAGTCTTCATTTATTAACGACATCGTGACGTTTATTATCCTTGTACTATTTGAAGGAGTCTGGACATGTGGCACTGAAGACGATGCGGAACTCATTAGACTTAAAGTGGTAGAGGCCATAGTTCGGGTAACTGCGCTTGAGGTTAAGTTAGAAGTCATTGAATGCAGAAGCACTGTTAAAGTGTGCCCTTTCAAGGAAACGTTATTTGAAAAAGCTAGGACCGGAGATGATAAAGATGGCGATAGCGATGGCAAAGGTGACATAGATGGTAGTGATGAAGGAGATTGCGATTGCGGTGGTAGTGGCAAGGAGTATGATGATGGTGATGTTATTGAGGATGTAGTTGGTGATGGTAATAACGATGAGGGCGGAGATGAGGCTGCCGACGGTGATAAGGACGGTTGCGTTAATGGTGCCGATAATGAGATTGATGCTGGTGGCTTTGATCGACTTGATACTGATAGGGGTGGTGATGGTGACGGCGGTGAAAATGACGTTATTAATGATGATAAGGTTAGTGAAAGCGATGGAGCGAGAGATAGCGATGCAGGTGATGGTGGCGTCGTTCGTGATGGGGACGGAGGTGTTGATGGTGATAGCGTGGCGATTGCTGATGAGGGTGTTGATGGCGATGAGGCTAGAGATAGCGATGCAGATGATGGAGATGTCGTTCGTGATAGGGACGGCAGTGTTGATGGTGATAGCGGTACGATTGCTGATGGGAGTGCTGACGGCGATGAGAGAGGTGATAAAGTTGACGGTGGTAATGAGGAGGGCAATGGTTTTGGGGATTGTGATAAGAGTGCTGATGGGAATGTTGATAGGGATAAGAAAGGTGATAGTGTCGGGAGTGTTGTTGTTGATGATGATGATGATGACAGTGAGGATAATGACAAAGATGGCGATGATGGTAAAGGCGATGGCAATCGTGATTGCGACGGTAATGATGATGGGGGTGGTGAGGGGGGTGGTGAGGATATTGAGGTTGGTGATGGTGCGGAAAGTGATGAAGAGGATGACAATAGCGATGAAAGTAGTGGTGATGATGGGAGCGGTGATGGAGATAACGATGGTGATACTAATAATGATGATAATGATACTTGAGGCGATATTGTTGGAGATACCGATGCCGATTCAAGTGAAGGCAATATTGTCGATGATTGTGACAATGAAGTTGCTAATGTGGGTGGTAATGACAATAATTTTGAAAAAAATGATGAGGAGTAGTTCATATAAGATGACACTGAAGGTGCTGTGAATGAACTTAGCGATAATAGTGATGATGATGATACGCTTGTAATTCCAGTCTCTAATACTGTGCTCTTTAACACTGATTGAAAGGTTGCAGATGGCACAAAAGGTGATGATTGAATTGATGTTGATGATACTTGTAAACCGTGCATCGAAAGCAACGGCAGTGAAGTAAACCCTTGGGAAAGGGAATCTATAGTCCAAGATGTTGTCAATGTTGCTTCATTCAGATAAGTTGAAATCGCCGTCATGTTTGACGTATCCAATGAAGAATTTCCTGACTCAAAAAGTGTTGAGAGAATGAGGAGTGTACCCAGAGGTTTTGATGAGCTGTCCAGACTGAATTTGTTTTTCAGTCTTGATAGCTTTGTCCATCGTCTCAAAGTTGTCAACAATGACCTTACCAAGGTTGCTAATAAACAAATGAAGGCCGTCATTTTTTTCCACAGGCTGACTTTTCTAGTTTTTAGCCCGTTTGAGAGTTCAATTTTGGAAAGAAACAGCGATTTGTGCATGGTATTTAATGCAGTAGATAGTTTAAAGCCAAAACAAAATTTGTAAAGCTTGTTCAACGACGTTTTCCAAACTGTGCCGCACGATGCGAAGCGAAGTAAACAGGTGATGAGTACTTCAGGAGTTCGAAGGAGAATCGACGAAAACAACCAAGTGACGGTTACCGTCCCAAATAAAGTCCCTGAAGATAGCCCACTCGTAAATGATGTCATCCCTTTGGCATTACTGGTAGAATCATTTGTAAGTGACGAGCCTCCAGTGTTTTCATACAATTTGAAAATTTGAACGAATGAATTCTGAAAGAGAAATAAGAAAGAAATAAGAAAGACTGGATTTTTTTTTAAAAAAGGTGTTATTCTACTGTAATGTTCTACTCTACTGAAAGCAGTCGGTCGGTGTAAAAACTTGTTTTGACACGCACTGAGCTTCTTCCGGGTGATGTAACAGGGATTCCTGTGAAGTGAAGTAACCGCGCAACAGGACTGATCAGCTTTTTACAGTACACGATACTGAGTAGGGCCGTTTATCAGTCTGTCGCAGTTAGGAATAAATAGTGTTTGCACTCAGTCAGAAGTTGGTGTTCTTCTCTAGACTGCAAGGCTAAGCTGCAACAACTTTCCCTTCATTACTGACAAAAAATGTCGGCATTTCTTGACACATTATCTTAGTTCCATCATATTTGCCATTTCTCTTATTAGCTTTTAATCATACCCAGGGACAAAAAGCAAAGAATTTACAAATAATATAGCAACTTGTCTACGTTTTCAGTTAGACCGAGAAGTAGTGGTTCTTTAAATCAGAATCAAAATAGCCAGACAGTTTGCTAAGATGCAACGTTTCTTGCTTTCCGTCTGGCGATGAGGACTTCTCAAAGCGAAATTAATTAGAGAGCATATACTGTTTTGACGTGCATTTGATTGTGAAGAAGCAGCTTAGCAAATAGACTAACGCACCGAATTTGAATATGACTCAGCAACTTGGCAAGTGTCAGTCATAACTGAAAGCCTGAAACCTCCAAAAACGACTTACGTTTTAGTAAATGACAAGACCGGTAAACTAGAGAGCAAACAAAAATCAAAAACATTTATGAAAGAAAACAAGAATTTCGTAACTAGGACTACTTTCCAAAAAAAAACAGTAGTGACAATTTTCATTTTGCGGTTAGCTATTGGTAGATAAACCATGAATATGATTCAGGTGAACCGGTTTGAAAGCAATTAGCACCAGCCTAGAATTGGCAAAGATAAACGAAACTGCACAGCGTTGGCGTTTAATTATCAGTCGATAATTCAACCGGTTCAACTCTAACAGAACTGAATGTACGAAACTAGTACCAACCTTGGTAAACTATCGCACCTAAAAACGTGCTATCCATACTTCTATTAAATTTGCGTTTCCTTTCCGCATCTCAAAATCGAAATGCAAGTTAAATTGAATATTGTAATGAACTGCTGACTCCAGACAAGCCTATTTCGTCTAAATATTCAGAGATATTTCTCTTCATTACAGATCTTAAATCGCCGACAGGAGTTTTTATCCCTTCTTCTTTCATATTTTCATATTTTTCATATTTTTAGGCAATTAAAATAATCCTCCTTCCTGTGTTGAGTTTGATGATAGGGACATTTTAAATATCTTCTGGTCTTAAATGCGCCTGTGATGAACTTGCTTTGGCAAAAATGAATACCTTGATTCCTTATTACAGGTGTATTCCATTAGATTGTGTCCTCGCAGCCGGTTGACCTGTTTTTCGTTTTTAACTGAGACTGCCTTGTTAAATATAAACATAAGAAATACGTAATGCATCAAAACAGCAAACTACTGAATCATACCTTGAAATTGCAGAACGAAATACAACGGGCCAAGAAAATAGAGATTTTCCAACCGTGATTTCCACATTATCAGCTAAAACGTTTCACTATCATACATACCCACAATTTGTTGTTTCTCGACATTGTTGTAATTATGCTCGTATCAGGCAGTTTTACATAAAATAATTCAGTATGAGAGGAACAGTTCAGCGGTTGACGACATTTGATTGTTTGCCAACGTTCAATACAGGTATCGACAGGTGTTTATATCCATGGAAACAGCCATTAAAACTAAATCGATGGAAAAATCTAGTAACCAGCTGAAAATTGTTACAAAAAAAAATCCTTAAAAAGGGTACATTTGCATCGTTTTAGTTTCCAGATAAATGCGTTTATGAATTAAAATAGCAAGAGATTTCTCGCTAGAAGTTTAAAGATATGTTGTAACGTTCTGTCTATACCATTATTATTGTGAAAAGCACCTGTAGGTTTCTTTTTTGTTTATTTCACGCTGTTTCTGGAATGCTTTCAAAGACAAAATAAAATACCAAACACCAATGACAAAAGGTAGACAACAATGAGGATAATTGCTGTAAAACCCACGAAAAAGGTTTGAATTCAAGAACGAATTACGTCATGCATTATTTAGTTTCAGAAAAGCATCCGGGACTTGGTGAACGTAGAACGATATTAGTAACATGAAAATTATTGTTGTTTCCATGTTCGTTATAAATGCGACTTGCACATGAAAATTAAAGTGCACTTAGCATCATTTTCATCAGTATTAGTGATTTTTTTCCTTTATAACAAATTACTTGGACAAAGATATCATACATTTTAGTAATAGAGTACATTTTTGTTTCTATAGCCTCATCTAAACAAGAGCGAGGGTTGCCAGAATTCCAGACAGTTATATAAACCCAAAACGCAGTCGAGGGTTTGCAGAACTTTCGAGAGGTAGTAAATTGCTTTTATAAAATATTTCTCGAAAATATGCGGTTATCTAAAACGTGAAAGCCATGTCTACATCGTCTGATTCAAACACACCTATCGTGTTGTATCTCAGTTATTTTATAATATGTTGATTCTTCTGCATTGAAATTATCCAAACTGAAATCAAGAAAAATTAAAGATATTGGCAATACTGCTCCCCAGACTGAGCTCGCGTCCTCAACACTAATCGTGGGGGTGACTGACACCATATATCATGAAACCTGTACTAGCCTTTATTAACCTGTACCTATTGTGTTAAATTACACGGTCACGGTTTTCATCATGTTGTTACAAAGGTTTCTGGTAGTGGTAACAAACATCTCAACAATAATTTTCCTTTTTGTTATGCGTGCTTTGCCGCACTTGTATGTGCAGTATGCAAATTAATATACGAAAGATCATTGAGCAGTCAACAACGGGTAAACTCAGTGAAAGAAAAGGGTGAAGGATGGGCATGAGTGGGGAGTGCGCGGCACTCGCTACGCTTACTTAGTGATTGTATAAAAAAGCAGCTCGGGAAAATACAGAGGTTAATGTTATACTGCAGTTGTTGTAGCAGCTTCTTCAGTTTACAGTTTTATAGTTCGATTCATTTGTAATTGACAGAAAGATATTGTTTATTATCGAAAAAATATAAAAAAGGAGGTTGAATTATTTTGTACCCTATGGCAAAGAGCAAACACTTGCTTTTACTTTGCTTGCCGCTTGATCTAATGCAACACAGACACGAGTAAATTGAGTTATTGTTCAGTTGCAAAAAAATGGAACGAGTCAAACTTTTATATTATGGACATATTATTCGTCGAATAAAAGTATCAAAAAATATGAAAAAGTTACTTAAAGAATTGAGAATTTAGTCAACTTTTTCTTGGTTATTTTTACTGCAAACACTACTTAAAAGTAAAACAAAAGTGATGCTATACTTTAGGCTCGAATAAAGCCCAAACATACTTTTAAAATCTTTTGAGAAAAATATCATACAAGCAGCTTATATTTTAAAGAACCCAAATTTTATCACTTATTCTCCTAGAAAATTCGCAGTTTGTCATTCAGCTTTTGATGATGGACAGACAATTGGGCGTAAGAATGACCAAAATCCCCCCCCCAAAAAGCTTTGCAGGTACGTATTTCTGCCCAAATTGTAGCACTCTAACCCTCACCGACAAATCAATGAGAAGAGACAATTTTTGTTGAAAGCCAGTTGTACGTTTATTGACTGAATTAAATTTCTGTCAAACGTTGCACAATTAATGTCCAGTATGACGTCATATATCTAGGTGTCATATCCGGTAGTTTGTTTGCTTTCACTCTAATGAAAGGCCTCAGGGCCAGGCAACAAACGCAGAGAATGCCTTGGGCTTTCTCCAAACATTTGCACCTCCTCCCATGTGAAGGAACCATTCATGACGGTAAATATAGAACCACTGGGTACAATGCCAACCAAAGAACCACCAGCAGATTCGCCACCTCTTGTGCCTGGAAAATGAAAAACATACAACCAGAAATCAAACTTTAGCAGATCTCTTGGATGAGTGCAAGGATGATAACTATTACTTATATAAGACATGGCAATCAAAGCATAGCAGACCATCTGAGCCCACGGACCGCATGCCGAAATGAACTATATGCCATGTGCAATAACATCCCAATCTCAGTGCATCCCAATGGAAACAATTATGTTTGCAACATTGCTACGCTGTGATTGACAACTCAAATGCTATCCAGTGCAGTCTAACTCTCAAATGGTGATTTCTATTGTCAACATACTGTCAAAAAGAGGCCCAAGCTTGTTTTGTTCTTATATTTTAATCTGGCTTTCTAATTTCCTCAAACAATATTGCCTTAGAAAATGCCGAAATGTAATTTGTATCTTTCCGTGACTTGGTACTCCAGCATTACATTATCTTACACAGCAGCCCTTGCAAGAGCCCATGGCAGGCTCCTGTCTTACCTTCTTCGGTATCTTGTGGCGACTGCATAATGCTGTGCTAGTCCCACCCAGATTCCAACGACGGCAGGTTTTCCTTTCTTGATAGCAGCAATGGCGTCGTTCCGTATCCAGGTACGATAGATCCCCGGGAGTGACGACCACCAGCTGGTGTAAGAGGAAAGACGTCCACCTTGTCGAAGAAGGTACCAGCACTTCAGCTTGGAATCCGTCATATCCCAGTGAGTCGTAGCTCCCCCACCAAACAAACAGAATGTGTCAACTTTAGCGCGGATGTCTTCAACATAATAAACGGGCTGAATGGGAACGACAATTAGACTCCATTAGCAATTGCAGTACCAATTGCTTTTCTTGAAAGTTTGGCCAAAATACCAGGCAACACATCATATATAAGACTTCAAATTAATGATCAGCTGACCCCATCTCGTGGGGTTTCTTTGCAAAGGTCTTTGGAGGTAGCTTCTTTGCTTAGAAACTGCTAGAGACAAAGTGAAACAGATTTACAAAGCGATCATATCAATGATGGATTAACTTACAGTGTACGATGGCGGCTGCCAAGACGGGTTTCCATAGACGCCATTGCTACCTTGATAAAGCTTCTTATTGAATCCGTATGACGGTGAAATGTGTGCCAACCTAAAATGTAAAAACCAACGAACTTTTATCACTTTTTGTCTTAAAACTGATTAATGAACAATGATATTGCGTGAGTAAAAAAGAGCTACGCAATTTATACTGACATGGTTTGCGTGTAAAGCTAGAAACCTTTGAAGCTGTGAGCGTATAAAGACATACATACAAACTTAAATCACGGCTGGCAAGAGGCTTCCATTTGATATTTTCAAAGCGCGGAGCTTAAAGGACCGGATTCGGAGTGCTGAACACTTATCCAGCAACAGACAGAGAGAGACATGTGATGAACTCGATTCTAGCAACCTAATCGATTAGGCCACTCCGACTCCCCCCTTATCCCTTATTGACCTTATTAGGTTTGACAGAACAAGCCAATGTTCCCAGGTATAACGTGTCAGTTTTAGTAAACAAACAGTGAAAGGCAATTGACAATCCTACAACTGAGCGTACTGTAAACAAAATAGAAACTCTTGGAACAACAAGTGCTTGTGTTAACCAAAAATTTAAACCACAGGCAGCCCAGACGTTAAATACGATTATAACAATATTTTAGCCGTTTATAAGACAATGTATGAGAATGCTTCCAAAATTACTCTTAATGCTATGTGTAGAAAATAATTTGAATAAAATGGCTTACATTAGGTTTGCATTGCCTTATTTTTTATGTCTCTGGGTTCCTGGAGGTGGTTTAGAGCCATTTTGATGAGTTTAATTTATAGCAGTTGGCTTCCCCTAATCTTTAGGGGGGAAATAAACTTTGTTTAAACATTTTTCCCTAACATTTTTGACAATTCAATTACTTGTATCACTTCAAATAACGATAAGATAATAATGAGATAAACTTTGTCTTGTTGGGACAACTTTGTCCAAAGCCAGAGGTCATTTTTTTTAAGCCAATTGCATTGGATATTACAACTAACTCTCGGATTCCTGATTGTTTGGAAGTCATTGTAGTACGAGGTTTACACACCAGCCAGAAATACCAAAACATTGAATAATGGACATCATGTTTTGTACCTGTCATAGTAAGCAAATACTTGTGCCCAAGCTACTGGGCCACATCCACTGTAACATCCACAGCATTGATGTTGATTGTAGTTAAGAAACAGCCAATGATGAGGAATACTCCAGTAATACCATGAACTCCAGCGCTTTGTTCGGCTTGTGAATTTCGTCTCTATACCAAACCTTTTTTCCATGGTGATCCTATCACTTGTCGTCAACTGCACCCGAAAACTAATATCTGTATTCATAAGGATTTTCTGAACTGTGCTTTTGTCGTCATGGACTGATAACTCAAAGAACTGGATGCCATTCCGAGCCGATCGAAATAAACGGCTGTTTACGTACGTCAGGTCTCTGCCACTACAGACTATTTCAAAAACAAGGCACTGCTATCAAGAAAGGTTGTAAACTACAAGACTATCTGAAGACACCAATTTTGCATTCATGATATTGGTTTGAACTAGCCTGCAACAGAGGCTTTGCGGGAAGTCTTTTCAATGCAAATGTAATTGATATCTTGTTAATGATATTTCTCCGCAAAAGCCTCCACTGCAAGCTTGTTTCAGCCAAATACAGAGTATATAAAAAAGAATATGCTGACACTGAAGAGATAGTTTTTATAAAAGCTAGCCGAGAACTAGGGAGCTGTCATGATAACGAGATGGTCATCATGTCGTGTCACGTGCTGACCGACTGAATTTGTGTATTGCAGTATTACCTCACCAGCATAACCACACCTCGCTTTTGAAGACAACATCAAATAACCTGTGCACCTGTGGTCACGAGAAACCAAGGTTCATATAATTACTACACCGAGTCTATATTTTGAAAAAGAACATAAAGCGAAGACCGAAATTCATCAAAACTTTACGGCTTTGGTAGCCCGGGAATCTCCGTATTTCAAAGAGCTCATAGATACCTGGCAGATTTTTCTCCATCGAGAAAAACGCGCGGTTCTAAGAAGATGCTATTAACCTGAGGACGAGCGGATTTGAGAGATGATCCTGTGTTGTGATGTTTTCTATTGTGACCTAAATATTAATGATTAATTTATTTCGCTAGCCACAGCTCGTTCAAGCGGTGTGGAATTAAAAAACAGTATCCAACTGTGACATCATTCTTTCCCTTACCATTCACCAGAACTGCACAAAGTTTCTTTTGCCAGTCAGCGTCAGACAGCTTACTTTTCATTCCACCAGTGCCGGTGAAAAATATCCTTGGCGCACTCTTGGAGTTGTAGAATCCCAGAGATATTTTGTGTTTGGAACCTGAATCAATAGCGTCTTCACCATATCGCGCATGCTTCTGTCCGCTTTGAACCTGTCTTAAACTTCCCCAGTCACCTTCTCCGTCAACCTCATATGAAAGCAACCGCCATTCTTTGTTGAAGTCTCTCAGGTTTGCCTTTACCATTCCAGCCAAACTTTTCCATTGCTTTGTATCAATCTGTGTTATACATTGAAATATCATGTCACGATCAGACCGTAAAATTATGAAAGTAATGGCCCTCGTTATTTAGCAGTCTTTGGGGCTCGCTGCTAACGGAAGTCGTTACTTTCAAGGGACAATAAGCGTTATATAGACTGACCTCTTTTTACGAAGTAAAGACAGGCATTCGTAGGAAACATTCTTAAGGTGGCCAAACACAGTTTTCAAGAGCCTATGCCTCACCATTTATGCTTTGGCGCCCGTTTTTTCACAAGAGTAAAGGCTAACCACAGAAGAATTTATTATTCTCGCATTCTGGCTGAGGTGTGTGCTGTTGCCATGGCAACGGGGCTGGTTAAAGACAAGGCTTATTATTTGGATTGTTATTTGAATCGATCTTGGACGTTTGGTGACCCCTATTTTCCTTTCGATGGGTCGTTTTCTCTGCCGATTTTCTACGTTTTGCGAAAAAATGAAAAAAATCTATGGAGTAGAATTTTGAATATTTTGCAAAACGCTCCATCGAATTCCGTTCATTTGACCTCTTCGTTTAGCTGTGCGTCAGTTTCAAATGCCTCTTTAAGGGTTAAGGTTTCTGAAAATGATGGCAATATTTGAAATTTGAAGAAAAGTTCCTGTTAATACGTTCCTACCGTGTTGTCATTGGTCACAGGGAAAGCTTGTCAGATACCGCGAACTGTTTCTATTTTATAACGTACTGCTACAGCGTAGTCTGCTGTAACAATGTGCAGTCTCAGTGCACTGGTCGAATTTTCAATTCCTGATGAAAATGAAACAGAAATTTGAGTTTTAATTTGAAGAAAAGTTCCTGTTAATACGTTCCTGTTACTTGATGAAAATTCTGTCTACCGTTTGTAAAGTGAACTGATGAAGAAGAATTTCACAACGCTTTGTGGGGTGAGCGTCATAAGCGCGTAGAGTGCCTAATAATTGTTCTCAGGCTACCTTACTTAACATTCACATGACTATTGATTTGAACAAATAATCAAAATTAACCTTGATCTCGTTATTTTCGGGTTGGAATGTTACGATAATACGATGGCCCACAAGGGACACGCTGCAAACAAAAAAGAAACGCTGCAAACAAAAAAGAAACGCTGCAAACAAAAAA
>OMLO01000610.1_pt1 | contig 24224 bp, 26 predicted proteins | sample 1674811 | NCBI WGS metagenome assembly OMLO01 (sample SAMN06265003, study PRJEB25207) | coral metagenome | isolation source: Coral host | place: Mexico:La Bocana,Puerto Morelos, Mexico | collected 2008-11-13
ATAAACGGTGCACGCCACATCTTCCTCTAGAAAAGTAAGAGTAACATGCAGAGCTGGACAATCAGTCTGTTGAACAGAACAGGATACGGGGAACTCATCTGAATATGAATTAGTTCACTCCAATTGATTAATGAATAGTGCATTCGTGTCTTCTAGCATTCTAGCCTTCATTCCAAAAAAAAACATCAGCTGCATGGGTACCTGCATGACTCCATCTCATTTCCACCTTTACATTAACCAGACGAGCAATACAGCAAGATCCATTCGAGGGTCCAGAACCTGGCAAATTTCATGTAAGTGTACCCAGGTACAATACCTCAATGGTTTCGTGCTTCACATGCGACATTTTTCCACCTCAAGATATTCCAAACAGCTTCTGCATGGGAAATATACCGCATCTTAGGAAATACCATTCTTAGTAGTCACCTGTGTTTAATTTCATCATGTTGCAACATTTCCCGAAATCGTAATAGAACAATCACCGATATAGGGACTCCATACACATTTAAAATAAACGCCAAATGCAAGATATGATCACTATCCATGTCTAAGTAGGTCTAAGTTGGTGGTGGTTTCAACCCATCTCAAAAAATATTAGTCAAATGGGATTGTCCTCCAAATAGGGATGAAAACAAAAGCTGATATTTGAAACCACCACCAAGTCAATATATATATATATACATATATATGAAATATATATATATATACATGTCATATGTAATCAACTTATGATTATACCTATGACCTTCTAAGAAGCTTAATCTTGCCACCATGTTTCATTTGTTTTTTTGTTCCCATCCATGTCTTTCGGCAAAGACCAAGGTACAACGGAGCTTTGTTCCACCAAGGTATCCACAGCTGTTAAACACCAAGCACGACCAATAGCACTGGCAGGTTCCACTGGACCAAGTAGAGGTTCAGGACGTGCTAAGGCGCAAGTAGCTAAAGCTCCAATATCCCAATGAGAGAGATCACCTGAGTGTTAGGGGATCACAATATGTATCTATATATCTATATATCTATATATTGTATGGAAGATAGTGTTTAAGTTACAATGAACAAAATCTCTAGATATATCATTAATGATGATGTATTGGTGTTGGTTGGTAAGACAAAGTGCTGGGAAGTTGGTGAAGGGGGGTGATAAATCAAATGTCATTAAAGACACACATTGAGGTTTGTACATAGCTGTGGAAAATTCTGTCTATGCATTTTGTAGATTGATATGTTTGTTCCCATCAAGTAGAGCTTGTCTAGGATAGTCAAGCACCAACTAACCTTAAAACAATACAAAAGTAGGAAAGCATGACACATATGGATGTTGGGGTAAGAAAATCCTGCACCAGTTGGGAAAAATGCACCAGTTGGGTGTCCCCCTTGACGTCCATCAACGGTATACCCGTTAACTCATTGATGATCCATCCTCCCTCCAAAAAGCAGGAGTTCTTATTAGGCCTTAAGGCACAAGTGTGGGTAGTAACTAGTAGTCATATTAAGTCATTATTTCTATATATGTGTAATTGAGGGTAGGGGGGTGTAGCGATTGGATGAACTGAAACTAATACAATCTGATTGGGCACGGCTTACAAATGAATGGATAGCCAAGGGTCACAAGTGCATCAGCTGGAAGCTTCTCCTTTCGTTCAAGCATCATCAGAAACGACAAGAATGATCTGTGATTTGCCCAAACCTGTAGGTCAGCAATGATACAACCTTGAAAACAACAAACTGATTACAATATTATATATATATATAAATATATACGTGCCAGAATAGATCAAATAGATTCAAATAGTACCTAGATCTTGGTTTCAACTCATTTGAAGCAATATCAGTCACGTTCTTCATCATTTCCCCCAGGGATCGGGGTGATAATAAAACACGTTTCAAGTCACACACGAATCATCTCTACCCACCTTTCGTCCTCAAAGCTGGGAGATTTCACCAAATTTTCACAACCAAATCCAAGAGAAACAATCCCATAGAATCCATGGGAATGGTATATTGTATATTCACCTATATTTACCATATAAATGCAAGTAAATGTAGGTAAATATACTGTAATACATGGGATTTGCACAGAAAAACTTGCACGAAAAATAAAGTCTCTCAAAGGCCCCGATGATGCTAAGAGTTATCTTCCCTACCCAAAAAAATCCGGTTCTGATTGACAATGGCTGATGTCCTGCTGCTCTCCGCCAAAACAAAGGGCGCCGAAAAGACATCCTGGGAGGCTGCGTCAGATTCAAGGTATGGTTCCTTTTCAATTCCCAACATGGGTCATCTGACCAATCACCGCAATGCACTAAAATGGGAATCCACTTTAAATTCATGGTCTGCAATAGTTTGGCGACCTCCCTTTCTTTGACTTTTCAGGTGTATCTATGTAAATACAGATTAGTATGCATATATATATATATATGGTTTATTCAGGATCTAGCTACCGTAGACTATTACAGGGATACCGTGGCTCATCCCAACATCCGCGGACTCAACAACATCAAATCGAAACAACCTTGAAAACTATCATCAATTCCAAGAGTTACCAGTAGCTCTTTGTTTGGGGGTTGTGTTTGTGGCAAACATACAAAAAATGAATGCAAATATATTAATATATATATATATATTCATTATACACTTAGCTGTATTTATCATAGTTGAAAAGTTTGTATTGATAAGTTGCTGTTTTTTATACGGGTTTATATCCCTAATACCCCCTCATCCACCCAAGCCACAGCGGCTGCCCCTGCTGCCGCTGCTGCGGCTGGTGCCACCACTTCCAGGCCGGCCTGAGTTCTGGATGATGGGTTGGATGTCTCTGGATGTTGGATTGTGATTTTGATTCCATCATCAGCAGCAGCCACCTTGATTTTTTTCACACCATCATTGGTCATTGCTGCCAACCCATCACTTCACCGGCATTGCGGATCAGTTTGGCAACCACATGAACCGGCCAGGCATTACCTGCTGCACCCATCAACTTTCTATCGCTCACCGAATGCTCCTTGGCCACAGTGTGGAGGGCGCTGGGAAGGCCTTGTAGACGAAGACACTCCTTAGATAAAGATAAGGACAGAACTTGGGAATCAAAACTGCTTCAATGGGCAGAGTGAATTACTTTATTGTTTTTCCCATGATTAAAAATTAGAAAACAAGTTTGTTTGCAACAGCTGTCCAAGCATCTTTGGGCAAAAGGCGACGCTTCAACTTAGTCAAGTAGAAGCCACCACCAGACGCACGTGTTTTTGTCAGCGTTGGTGAAGTCATTCTCCTTGGTTTGCCCTGGAACTTTCGAGTGGCCCCCACATCAATCAACCTTAGTAGCATGTGTGTGAAGCGCCAGTGGCAAATAAGAGGAATAAGGCAGTGTTTAAGGCAGCAATGTCAAATACGACTCTCAAAAGTCTCAAAAGTAAAAAGACAACCAAATTGAGGCTAGCACCAAATCTCATTGTTTGGGTTGCCACCTTCTTTCCGCACTTTCCGAAGCCCACACTTCAACATGGCAGACGCATGTGGTGAGAGCGGTCCTTGATTGGGGCATCCGCCAAAACTTTCAAAGACTACTGTGAGCAAACCAATGGACAGCATTGACAGCCAGAATGGTGAGCATCCAAACGTGGGCGAGTGATTACCATGATGGTAGCTATGCCATCTTGAGTGCGATGTGGGATGCGGAAAAATCTACATCAAGAAGTATGACGAGGAGTTCAAATCGATGAGTCGTTGTTTTTTGTTGTGGTTCAGTGAGTATTTCATTTAGACAGGTTCACCCCAAGAATCCTCCTGAAATTTTGTCACAAAGTCTTAGTCAGAACATCCAACTGTTTTGATTGAAGCCAAGGGTCTGCCACCGCCAACAATGTTTTTCTGTAGAACATTCTCCAGATGCACCTTCTTCTGGGGTTCTGGCCATTTGAATGGGGCTTTCATGAATTTCTTCCGGAAACCCATGATGAATAGACGACGTCTTGATTGGGGAAGTCCATGGTTGGCCGCATCCAAGATTTTGACATAGAGCCTGTAGGAAGTTGATCCATCCTCCTCCTTCACGTTTTTCAGCCTCGGAGGAATGCAGTTCTTTTTGAAATAGTTTTTTTTGAAATGCCAGGGCACATAAATGCTTCAAACTGCCTGCAAAGTAACATTCCCATCCACCTCTTAAAGATGTCATTCTTGAGTTGCTTGTTCGTTAAGACACCAGGAACTTGCTCAATTAGGACCACCTTGGGTTTCTTCGCCTTGATGTATTTGAAAGAAGCTTTGTAGCAATGTGCCCGTGGATCATCCTTGGAAATTCCAAACAGGCTGACCCTATTGAATTTGCTTTCGACAAAACTTTTATTAAACTATTTGTTTTTTGGTGACACGTCCAAACCAAAAAATCATACTAAAGTTCAACCCACCCACCAGGCCCCTCTTCCGACCAGCTGAACTCACTGGCTGGCAAGGTGGTCCAGCTCCATAGATGTCAACCGTCGGCATATTCACCACCGAGCGGTCCAAAGCATCCTGATTGCACAAGTTGGTGAGTATGACTGGTGCAGAATGAGTGAAATGTGTCATGACAATTTTCAATAGAAAACATGGCAGCCAAGCAACAGCAAAGACTTGTTTTGGCTTGTGAATGCTGGCAGCTAACTTGCGCAGATGTGGGTCCAACTCGCTCATAAACGCCAGCTTATGTTTGTAGCCACATTTCCTGACATGACGAAGACTCAAGGGCATACAGTGGGGCCCTTCTATCAAATTAAAAGTTTCCTGCTAGAAACATGCGGAGGTTTGGAGTTGTTGTTTTTGTTTGGATGATTTTTTGGGCAAAGTTCATTCTCTTACCCAATGTAAAGCCAAGATTCCCAGTGGCCCAGCTGAGACATTCAAGGCCGGAGAAATCTGACCCAAGAGTTATCACTTTGGGCATTTTTTTAATAGCGTCACAGCCCCTGACTTGAATCAAACAAATTTCGCGGAAAGGGTAAAGTTCAAAATTCGAGTCAAGAGTGCGCGGTCATGAATTTGGATGCGGTTCAACCCACAAATCAATGACAAATGAGTGACTTGGACATTAGTGAGTGCCTTCTCATTTTCAACATGTTTGATGGTGCGTAGCACTCCCCAACAAGATTAGGTTGAGTCTTCCAAAGAGTGGTAACCATTCAGTCACCAAGTACCAGCTCAACGTTGAATGAATCATGTGGCCATTGTAGCCACGTTCAACACTTCATCAGTCACTTCATCCCCAATGGTTCGTGGGGGAATGAGCGCCGATCATCAAAATCAAATCCAAGCCTGGCCTTCCGTTGTGAGTGACCCTGGGACAAGTTAACATGACCTAAGAAGGATCGTTTTCCTTGTTTGAATACCATTCCAATTCGACAAACATTTTAATTATGACAATGATGTTGCACCATCCCTACACTCATTGGAAGCCAAGACTCCGAGCCTACTCAAGCTTGCTATGCCCAGCACTTTATCCCCCAACACATTGTCGACTTAAGATATTATTAGGAGGTTGTCGTAGTCCGTTTTGTGATGTTCTTTGAAAAGCACAAGGGACGGGGGAGAGTGCCAGGATTGTCAATCAGCAAAAATTTTTGCTTGGCCTTCAACTCCCGTAGTGAGGTTAGACAAAACAAAGAGTAATCATTGTCCTTGAAGTGGTTCTGATTCTCCCAAGTCAAATTTTAAACAGCTTTTTGTTCACGAAGCTACTGATGATGGTTCAATGTTCAATGCATCACCCCACTAATCACTGATTTAGAAGCCAAGCAAACTCCGAGCCTACTCAAGCCTTTAGGTGTCGCTGACTCAAGCTCCGTTTGCCTTCTTCCTCAACTTGGCCAGGGCCGCAGAATCCTGCGGTTGTTTTCAATGAAGCATTGCGATGAAACGGTTTGAGACAGTTTGAGAAACTCTTGATAAATCTTGTAGCAGAAAATTCATCCATGATTGATAGATAAAAGAATGAACATAAACACAGCCATCCCCTGATTCGCCTCCTCTTCCTTGTCCACTTTCCCTTTCCTTTTCGTCTTTTTTGGAACAGTTGGAACCTCCTCTTCCTCTTCGTCTTCTTGCTCCTCAAGCAGGTTCTCGTCCTCAATCTCGTCTTCTTCGACATCATCAGTCTTGCTCTTGCCTTTCTTGACCTTCTTGGCATTTTGCTTTGCCTTCGCCTTTGGTTCTTTCTTTTTGCGCTCCTTTGCGTCCTTCGACTGCTGAGCTTTCACTTTCGCCTTTGCCTTAGCCTTTGACTTCGCCGCTTGATTTCCTCTGCCCCTTCCCTTCCCTTTGGGCTTTTGTTCAGCATCCTTGATGATTTCCGCCACCTCATGCTCCTCCTCATTGGATGGGGCGTCTGTCTCTTCACCCTCACTGTTAATCCAGGCAGGAGTTCGCCCACCGTCATTCGAGCCACCATCCTCTTCAAGCGGCACATCTTCATTGTCCGCTTCCTCTTCTTCTGCATCCTCCATCTCAACATCCTCTCCTTCCACTTCTTTATCCTTGTTCCTTCTCGTCTTCTTAGTGGGCTTCTCATCATCGTTCTTTGAGTCCTTGATAGAAGGGAAATGAAGGAAGCGATGAAGTTTGTTGTTTGAAACGACAACGTTCAACATGGAATTATAGATACTTCAATGACTGTGACTGACTGTGGTGAAATTCATTCATTTGATCAGACTTTGGTTTGGGCATAGTATGCAAACAAGTAACAGCAGCAGAAGCAGTTCCAACTTTCTTGGAAGCTTTGATGAGTTTTTGCAACTCATTGCTGAACAAAGGCGACTTCGGATTCTGCATCTCCTCAAAGGTCATCCTCTCAATCCGTTCTTGCAACAGGCTGGCCTTAGACAATGACCCATTGAATTGAATATATTTATAAACATCCTGGCGATGATCCGATTCGAGGATGAATTTATTATATGACACTCAGTGTAGTAGTTTTCAACTTGCAGCCACAGGCACGTGCGTTTCACTGAAAACAAGCCCCACGTAGGGGAGATTCCGCTTGATCGCAAGCAGTGCTACGGATCCATCACCTTTCAACACATGAAAGAATGAGATGACAAAGATTCAACATCATTTTGTATATTTATGTATGGTCAGCAACGCATTCAGATACTCAGTGTGCATCGGCCTGGGGTGAGGTCATTGATACCTCCAGCGCAAAAGTCAGAGATGAGTTCATCATCCAGACACCATGGATGGCCATGAAAAAAGGCCGGTTCCTCAACAGTGTCAGCTTTGCGACCTGACAGCAACAAAATACAAAGTAATGCAAAGTAATTTACTGATCGCTGACATGTCAATGTTGTACCCAGCCTTCGTTATCGGTGCCCTCTGGACATTTGGAGCCCACAGCAATCCTATGTTTTCCGTACATCTCGCGCTTTTGGCGCACAGTCAACTTCCAGGTGTCTGGATGGTCATAGGGAATCATCTTGACGCCGTATATCACGTCGCCTCTGTTGGTGCCATTGAAATGGCTCCTAAGTTTCGACAGACGTGGGCAAATGTAAACTGACAATGACTTCAAAAAACCTCAAAGCGACAATGACTTAAAAGAAACAATCGTTTCAAATCAAAGGAACCGATTCTTCTTCATCAGACGTAGACCATTGGTTGATGTCAGCACATAAACCACCTCGGACTGCTTGACGTTGTGGGAGTTCTTTCTGTCCCGCCTGAGGTTGAAAGTGATCAGTCCGGAATCATGGTTGAAACATGACCGATGGAAACGTGTGGAAACTTGAGTGGGTTCCAAGCCTTGCCAGTAATGATTCTTCATCATAGGCAATTATCAGTTGCTTCTCAGACCGTTGCACTGCATCTGACCCTTTCTTCAAAGTCGTCAGCTGTGATTTGTTTCCTTCAAGGATGACAAAATCAAAGAGTTAGTCAAATGTAGATTTCCATAAACTTTTGACTTTTGATTTACGATCCTCCTCGACCACCATCATTCAGCATGCTTAAAGGATCCGGTTTTTTATAACTAGTTCTGTTAGTTATGTTAATTGAGAACTAGTTAGTAACTAGTTAGTAACTATGTGTTAACTATGTGTTAACTACATGTTAACTATGTCTTAACTATGTGTTAAAGAGTTATAAATGTTATGTAAGTTATCAGAATTATGCAACTTTTATGTAATATTTGGCTAACTAACATAACTAACATAACTAGTTATATTTTTTTTGACTAATTTTGTCCTATCTACAAAATATAAAAATATAGTCAAAATTTGCAAAATAAAAATCAAACTGGAAGGTCCTTACATTTGTTTCTGCATGGAAGATTTTGCAGCCTGCTTCCATATGTTTTTTCAAAATCAACTGTTTTTTATTTGATTTTGGTTTTCAGCTGCTTGCAGCTTTGCACCAAAAGGCATTTGAGTACCAAGCTGCCAAGCACACAGCTTCAGGCCCAAAGCCAAAACAAAACAAAACCCATGGCATCCAAGTTCCTAGTCCAAGTGGATGGTGATGTGGTGGAGCTAGACCCCACAGAGGATTCCCAAGTGGTCTTGAGTGTGAACCACCAACCCACTGACTATGCCATCCGCATGAAGGTTTACCCCAAGCCAGAATGTTTGGAAGATACCAGAGAGCTTGGCAGCCAAGAAACTCAAGACCAAGAAGTTGCCAGCAATGTGGCCCACTGCAACTCAGTACTTGCAGCAGCCAGAAAGAGGAAGCGTTCTCCTGAAGCCAATTAATTGTTTTGCAAGCAAGCCAATTAGATTTTTGTATGGTTGAATTCCACCCATGCAATGTTGTATTTGCCTTTGGCATCTTCAATCACCACCAAATGCAAGGAAAAGGATGCAGCCATTTTTGATGTGCACCAGAGAAACTTCCAGGCTATATAGCTCCATTTGCTTCCATGGAACCAAATCAGCACCATGTGCTCTAAAGACAATTCGAATCAGCATCATGTGCTTTGAAGCCAGCACCATGTGCTTTCAAATCATGTCCAACATTCATTGGTATAGAAGTTTGGCATTATATGTGTTCTGGAGGCCCAAGCCCAACTTGCTCACCATGGTGGAAATTACCACCAGGGTCCAAATCAGCTTCCAAGGTGAAAAGCCTGTCACCATACCCCAAGAGCTGGTCTTTGAAGATGATGGCCAGAAATGGTTGAAGCTAAGACCCACTGCTCAACCCATTATCCAGCTCATCCATGGTGGTGCAATTGGCAAGAATGCCAGCTTATCTTCTTCCAATGCTTTGAAATCCCTTTTGGATGCCAGGAACACAGCCTTCTTGCAAGGTCTTCCAAATGCAGAAGCCAAGAATGGAGAAAACCTTTTTGAAGATCCACCCAAGCAGCCAAAGAAGAAGCAGAAGATTGGGGATGAGAACAGAATTGTCCACCTTGAAGTTGGTGACCACAAAGTCCAGTGCTTGATGTTTGGGAGCAGACCAACCAGAAGTGATCTTGCAGTCCTGCTTGATCCAAATGAGTTGGAACCACTTATCCTGCACTTCAGGAATGCAGGCCCTGCAAACCTGCAGGCCAAAAAATGGTCCAAAAGCAGTGCTGACAGAGACTAAAAGCAGTTGGTGGTAAAAGGTTTTTTAGCTGTGACTCAATTGAACATGTTCAGCACTTGCTGCTTTAAAGAATGAAGCAGCTTTGTATGGTGTGAATTCAGCACCCAGTGCTTTCAAGCCATTATTTCAGCCTGGTTGGCTTTGCATTGCAATGATTGGAAAAAGAGTTGACATTTGCAACATTATGGGCATCAAGGAAAAACAGACCAGCCAAAGACAGTGGTCAAGGTGCCAACTGGTACTTAAAGTAGAGCCATGGCTTTCCCAGCAAACTTGCAAAGGGAAGTTGAAGCCATCCAAGCAAGTTCTGTGCCAGTTAACCAACAAGCAGATTCCATCTGCAAGCTGTTGGTCCAACATGGCTTTGCCCAACACCACCAAGCCTTAACACCAGCTTGCATGCTGGTGCATCCCAGCAATAGAGCTGGTTCCATGTTGAGCTTCCACGATGCCTGGAGCAAGGGAAAACAAATGCTCCATGTGGGCATGAAAAAGCCACTTCTGGAAGGCTCCATTTGCTGTGAACTTAGCAAACATCCTGACACAAGAAGCCAGCAGCTCCAGAAGAACCAGCAGGTGGTCCAAGATGCCCAAGGACATTTAGCACCAGTGTCAGGCAAAGAAGGTGCCAGTCTGAAAATTTGTTTGGTTTTTGAAATTTTTGTTTTTGTCCACAAGTAAAAAATTGTCCAAGAAAATGCATGCTTGTGGCAGGTTACCTCACTTTGTCCAGCAGCCACACCACTGCTTTCCTGAGATGCTTGCAGCATGGATGCCCACCCCCAGACAATGGACCTCCATTGGATGTTCCCAAATCAGACCCATGTTGGGACTTGATTACCCAAGGGTGGTCCTGGCTTGTCATAAGCCATGAAGTGGAGGCTGCTCTGCCATCACTTCCAGCATTCCTTGCCATGGCCAACAACTCAACCAACAGCATCAGTGCTGCCAGCAATGAATTGGAATGTGCCATGATGTTGGCACATTACCACAAGTGTGGTATCCCCATGAAGGATGCCATTGACAGGGTCAAAGCTGGTGGGATCCAACGCCAAAGCTCCTTGCCCCATGTGGCCAGTTATGTCCAGAGGTATGCTGGTGGCTGCCATTTCCCATTGTTGGAATTCCTGTCCACCTTTGGTACCTGGGCTATATTAATACATTTTTGTTTATTCATTCCATTGTTTGTTCAAATCACCAAAATGTATCCATCAAATTTCTTACCCAAGCAACTATGCAACCAGGCAGACAGTTCAATGCCAGCCTCATGATGGGCCAGGACATGATGGAGCAGCTGGCCATGATGGATTTCAAGCACCCCACCCAGGTGTTTCCATATGTGAGGTGTGCCATCTGGGCAACAATGCTCACCAGCCCCAAATCCCAGGATGGGTATGCCAAGATCCTGACCAAGCAAGACCTGGACAAGCTGAGGGGGCCAGCCCACCAAGCCAAGGTGCTCCAAGCAGAAGACCAGCTGGCCAAATCATGGGAAGTGGCCATGGGCCACCATGTGCCACAAAGCACTGGTGTCAAGGCATTTGGCAAAATGGCTGTCAGAACCATTCTCTTTCTGACAGCCAAGCAGAGAATGTCCAGGGAGGCCACCACTTATGAGGACTTGACAGCCATTTTGGTGCAATTCACCAAAGATGTCCAAGGCACCACCACCACCAGTCTTGTGGCAGCCCAACCAGACATCCAGGTGACCAATGTGATTGATGCTAGCCCACAGGCCATTGCTTTCCTCCAAGCTGAGCACATGAAGATCCATGGCATGCACCTTTGCTGAATTGATTTTTTCAACAAATGGAACCATGGCATTTAGTTGGATAGGACCACCAAGATCATTGCTTCCACTGTAAATTTATTTTTGACAAGCCCAGGTACATTTGCCCCAAAGACCATGGTGCCAAAGTGTACGAGCTCACCCATGCTGATGACACCAAAGTGACCATGACCCACCAGGGGATCTTGCAACCAGTGGAAACAGTTGATGTGCCATTCCAAGACTTGAAGAAGTGGAAAGTCTCCAAGCATGGCATGCCAGAGCTGTGTCCAAAGGATGTGGCCAAAGTCTATTTGTACCACAACTTTGGGCCATTTCAGGAAGAGATTGAGAAAGCCAAGCTATACCTAGCCTTGGCCCAACTTGGTCAGCAACATGCTCCCACTGAGGACCTGCTAGCCTTTTCCATTGCACCACAGCATTTGTATGCCAGGAAAGACATCAGCAAAAAGGGCCAGCTGAAGTTGATCCCTTTGGGGAACCTTGCCAAGGCCAAAGAAAACCAAAGCTCCAAGATTTTTGTGGTGAAAGGTGCCAACAAGTGGCTCATCACTGCACCCAAGCAGCTGTCCAAGTTTGAAGCGAACCAACCAGGCAGCCTGGTTCCATTTTGGTGGGTCAAGCTTGGTGAGGAAGCCAACATGGAGTACAGCATGCTCCAGCAGGATGGCTTCAAAATTCCCATCCTTCAGAATTGCCAAAGCATTGCTGCCAATTCTCCATTGTTGCTTCCAAATAAGGAAGCAGAACAAGAACCAGATGGCAAAGCAGAAGAAGAACCACAGGCCCCAGAGGCTGCTGCTGCCAGTGCCAAGGCCAAAGAGAAAGCCAAGGCCAAAGCCCAGACAGAGGCTCCTGCTTCCAGTGCCAAGAAGCCCAGAAAGAAGTAGATCCTTGTGGACCAGCACCAAAGATGCAAAGCTATCTTCCAGCAAAAAGAGATTTGGTTTAGCAGCTCTTCCAATTCAGCCAGCAGGCTTTAAAGATTGTTTGAATGCCTTATTGCATCCTTAAAGGATTTAGCTCCAAGAGCTATGAACTTGCCATACATTTTGGCAAAAATCATAAACACCAGCATATGATGCTTTAAATTGTGGTGCAGCTTGACAAGCTTTGAATCAATCATAAATTTATTGTATAGAACATTGGCCCAAGCAACCATGTCTCCAAAAGCAGAGACTGCGCCCCAGGCCAAAATGCCTCCTTTCCCAACAGGGGAACCCACTTACTCCCACCAAGTAGACAAGCTTGATGACTACAGCTATGTTAACCATGAGGGCACCTGGTTTTTTTGCTGCCACTTTGCCAGTGGTTGGACAGAATGGCTTCTTGCCAGCTAGAGCCAATTTATTCCTGAAGAATGATGTGTTTTAATCAAAGTGAAAAATATCATATATGATTGTCCATCATAGACCAACCTTGTATCTGTATATTGCCAAGGATTGAGATGACCCATTGGACCAATGACCCCAATGTGGTGAAGACTGGCTGGATGACCCAAGATGATGTCAAGTACAGATTCTTGGAGAAGAAGAACCAGGGCCAAGAGAGGTTTCTGGGTGGCATTGATGACCAATAGACTTTTGAAAGGAAAACAGATGTCAAACCCATGAAGGCATCCATTTGTTTTCTACTTTGCCAGGATCACCTTGACTGCTTTGTCCACCAGGATTGGTGGTGGTGAAGACGATGGCAAAATTGCCTTTGTGAACAAATGGTTCCAAAAGAACCAGCTTTGAAGTGTCCAAGTAAAAAAATGTGCAGCTCCATGTTTAGCCCACTGGGCTTTGAATTTGCTTTGTCCATGTGCATCAGCCCCCATTCCAGCAAAAAGAGATTTGGCTTAGCAGCTCTTCCAGTTTAGCCACCAGGCTTTGAATGTTGTTTTTCTGGTTCATTCCAGCTTGATGGTTTTCCAATTGCTATGCAAGTTTAAAGGATTTAGCTCCAGGATGTGTGAATTTTCATTATGTTTCAGCAATTGCAAAAACATCAGCACTTGATGCTATCAATTGTGTTGCAGCTTGACAAGCTTTCAACCTGCTGGCATGAGCCAATTATTGTGGCCATATCATGTTTGTTTTTGTGTGTGGCCATGAATATAGGCACAAGTTGGGCCAGAAAGACCATCCAAGGAGGTCTGCACCTTTTCTGAGCCATGGCCCATTACATTGAGCAACCAGCTCCATGGGATCCAAATGACTTGGTCTACTATGTGGAGATTCGTCCATGGCCAAATAGTGAAACCTTTTACTATGCCATTGTCCTCCACTATGATAGTGGATGGCAAACATGGATTGGCCAATTCCATGGGTTCCAAGAAGAATACGATCCCAAGCATTGGGAGACACTCCACTCATTGGGAGCATTTCCAAAAGCCAGACTACCTATGCCAAACAGGGCCACATCTAGCCTGGTTGCTCCACCAAGGCTTCCACCACTTCAAGAGGTTCCAACAGAAGAAGAACCCTATGAGTTGAAACTACCATAGGTTGCTTTGTTTCACCCCAAAACCAAAAGACACCTCTCAGCATTGGCTTCCAGAAAAAATAAGGTCCAAGTGTATCAGGGTCCAAGTGTGTCAATAGTAGCAAGCAATGATAAATATTTTGTGTATTGTTGTTTGTGCCATATTTTTTTACAGGAATATCAATCATATATATATAGATGTATATTTACAGTATAAATGTGTTTGCCATGTTTGGAACCATGGGTTTTCAATGTATTTTCCCAATTTACCACAATGTTTTTTTGAATTTGTTAGCCATGTGCAGCCCATGGGCTTTGAATATATTGTTTTCCATTTGTAAATCAATTAGCCTTAATGTTTTTTTGGTTTCATTTGCAGCTCCATGAGCTTTCAAATTGTTTTTTTCCTGAAGCCAGCTCCATGAGCTTTCAAATTGTTTTCTCCTGAAGCCAGCTCCATGAGCTTTCAAGTTTTGTTTTTTCCTGAAGCCAGCTCCATGAGCTTTCAAGTTTTGTTTTTCCTGAAGCCAGCTCCATGAGCTTTCAAGTTTTCTTTTCCTGAAGCCAGCTCCATGAGCTTTGAATGAGTCTTCCATAATCAGCCATTTCAGCTATCCAAGCTTTGCATCCAGCTCCAATAGCTTTCCACCACACTTGCGATGCCAAGCTCCATGAAGGTGGCCAAGACCATGAAGAAGAGCAAGGCCATGAAGGTGGCCACCTCCAAGCTGGCCATGAAGACCAGCAAGAACTTCGACCAGGCCATCAAGAAGACCAAGGCCATGAAGAAGGAGGGCACCATGAACTCCAAGGCCATGAAGAAGAACAGTGCCATGAAGACCACGGCCATGAAAGGCACCAAGCCCATGAAGACCAAGGCCATGGAAGACACCAAGTCCATGAAGAAGCCAGCCCATGCCATGACGGACAAGAAGCCTGGCTCCAAGCCAATGCCAGATTTGGAACCCAAGTGGCTTCTCCACCACCTGGCACTGAAATGTGCCACAAAGGATTGTCCCAGCTGGGTATGGCTCAGGAAAACGGACCAGTTGAGCCACTGCTCCCTGTGTGGCCTCCAATGGTCCAAGAGCTATCACCAGATGGGATGCCATCTGCGCAATTGATAGCAGCCATGAGTTTGGCATCTTCCAAGTGTGTGTGTGAAAAAAGACTGGGTCAGCCTTTTGGTTTGGGTTTGTGGAGCCAATGTATTAAAGCATTGATGTATCTAAGTTCCAAAATCATGTATTAGTGTTTGGATTGAAAATTACCAGCCATCCAGGCTTTGAAAGAATAGACATTGAACCTTTATTTTATCCAAGTAGATTTCTTTTGTAGCAGCCAGTCAGCAATAGTGATCTGAAGGAAGTAAGGTCGACTAAAAGTGTTATAGTTAAATAGTAGCCATATATGGCTTTGAAACTTGTAGTCCACAGACCATTGAAGGCCACTGTTTGTTGTCAGCACCAAGTGCTTTCAAGGAAACAAAAATCTACTTGTCTTGGACCATTAGACCCAAAAATCATGAGACTTCAGATTGGATGTTTTGTCCCACCAAGTTTTGATAGCTCTATCAAATAATGGTGTATTGAAAATGAAATTCCACTGAGTTCAATGGAAGATAGGTTCCTTTGTTGCATTTCAACTTTGAAGTATTTTTTTCAAAATCAAGTATGAGAAATGCATTTCATTCAAAGCCACTGGGGCTGAAATGGAGTTTTGTTCAAAAACAAAAACAATGGTTGTTGTGGTTATATCAAAAAGGCAGCCAGCAGCTGAATACATTTTGTTTGGAAAACCATATTATAATATTTTTTCAAGTGTGCCATGAGTTCCACTACTTTCTTTACAATTTTTTTCATTCAATCATTCACCAGGATGTTGTCAGCACTGTGTGCTTTGAAAGTTTTTTGTCAGCACTGGTTGCTTTGAAGTTTTCTAGGGCCTCATTGTTTCCATTAGTACTTCCATTCATGTTCCAATGGTTTATATTTTCATTTTTGTTTTCCAGCCATCCATGGCTTTGCAATGACTCTGGTCGCACAGGTTTCTTTGTGGTGTGATTGTTCCATTCAAAGCTACATGAGCTCATTGGTACCTAGATATTTCAATTTTTTTTTACCATAAAGGTTTAAATGCAAGTCAGCTCATGGAGCTTTAAATTTGTTGAAACAAATTCAGCTCTTTGAGCTTTGAATTGTTTGTTCTCATGGTTTGCAGAATGCATTATATCATAATGCCTTTGTTCATGGTTCAAGATCACTCCAGGTGAACCATTAACTTGGAAAGAAATTTTGATCAATAACATCCAACAATGGACGCTCATACAAGCAAATGTTTTCATAATGGCCAAACTAAAAAAAGAAAAAAAACAACAACCTAATCAAAAAACAAAGTTCAGAATATGAACCTAAAATTTATCTAAATAATTTTTAAGTTCAGAATCTGAACCTAAAATTCATCCAAATAAGTTTTAGGTTCAGAATCTGAACCTAAAATCCACCTACATCATTTTTAGGTTCAGATTCTGAACCTAAAATCTATTTTGAATAATTTTAGGTTCAGATTCTGAACCTAACGTATATTTTGGAAATTTTTAAGTTCAGATTCTGAACCTAGCCAATTCTTGAGCCATATACAAAACAACTCAAAAATCCGTTTTTTTTAACTGTGCCAAGAGCCATGTGGTGGACCTACTTGCTTGAAGATCCAGGAGGGCCAGCCCTCACTCCTACGACCACACTTGGTGGCTTGCCATTTTGGCAAATGATGATTGAGGCCAAAGAGTCCACTGAAAGGTTGGCCATGGATCAACACGATGCTTACCACCAAAGAGTGTGGTGGAGGGACCAAAATAGATTGGACCCACTAAGTGGCCATCCAGCACCATCCCAGCCCAGTGTTCCACCACCACCAACACCAGTCCATACTTCAACAATCCCAGCAAGCAATGTCATTGCAACAACACCACCACCACCTACCACAGCACCAACAGCAGCCACCACCAACCCAGCTACCAACACAACAGCAACCACAGCCACTCCAGCAACAAGCTCAGCAAGTACAACAGCAAAAGCTACAGCACCAGAAGCTACAGTACCAACAGCACAAGCCAATCCAGAAGCAAGCCCAGCAAGTACAACAGCTACAGCTACAACACCAACAGCTACAGCACCAACACCACCAGCCAATCCAGAAACAAGCTTAGCACCACCAACAGCTTCAGCTACAACACCTACAGCTACAGCACCAACAGCACCAGCCAATCCAGAAACAAGCACAGCACCACCAACAGCTTCAGCTACAACACCTACAGCTACAGCACCAACAGCACCAGCCAATCCAGAAACAAGCCCAGCACCACCAACAGCAACAGCTACAACACCAACATCTACAGCACCAACAGCACCAGCCAAACCAGAACCAAGCCCATTAGCAACAACAGCTAAGGCTACAACACCAACAGCACCAGCCAATCCAAAACCAGCATCAGCCACAAGACCCAACACCACAAACACATACACATGGCTGGTAGATTACCAGGCAAGTTTTGACGAAATTTCAGTAGAAGAACTGAGGTGGCACTGGATGCAGTCTCAACCAGAGCCAACTCCAGCCAAGAGAAGAAAGGAAGACCCAGTGCCAACTGATGTGTGGGAATTCCCTGCAACAGGGTCCACCTCCAGTTCCAGTACAAGCAGGCCACTGGACCTAGCAAGTGCCATAGCTGCAGCCCAAGCCCCAGCATACAGCAGGTTCATACGACCACCAGCTGCATCCAGTGCAGCCTTCCTGGAACCAACATCCAAGGCAACACCACCAGCACATACTACACCAGCAGAGCCCACCAGACCACCACCACCAAAAGCCACAACAACACCAGCACCCAAGCCACCTCCAACAGCCAAGTCTCCACCAGAACCAACAGCCAAACCCAAGGCCACCAGCAAAGCTCCACCCATGAGAAGGGGATGGCAGCAAAAGGTCACCAGATTGGCTATTGCCTACAGCCACCAGGACTGGGCCAAGATTGACCATTTGATAGGTCAATTCGCTCCAGACTTGCCATCTGTGGCACCCAATGCTGCTGATGGCAGCCAGTGGCAAGCCAAAGCCTTCCACTTCATTTCCAGGTACCAGGCAATGGACTGGAATGCATGTGAGAGAATGATCCAATGGTGGAGAAGAGATCCACACTTTGTGAACAGCTACTCTTACATGGAGGCCAGGGTCCTCACCTATGGTGAGGACCCTGCTGGTGCACCACAATGGCACTAAGGGCAAGTTGAGGGTAGGAAAAAAGGAAGTGCTGCCTTCCCAGCTCTTTGAGCTTTGAATTGGTTCAGCTCTTGCAGCTTTGAATGATTCCAGCTCAGTGAGCTTTGAAGTGGAACATCAGCACACAGTGCTTTAAATTTTTTTACCTAAAGAAAGTGTTTCCCCAACTTTTGGGTTGCATGTTGAATAATACAAAGCTTTTGGGTTTAGACCAATGGATTTTCTGAGCAGCCAACATGGCTTTGAATGTATTTAGGTTCTTACCTTGTCACCTTCAGCAACAACTGCTTTGAATTTTAGCATAGATCCTTTGTAACTAATTTGTCACAACCAGTGCAATCTAACAATGAATTCTTCAGCAATTAAATAGCTGCAAATTGCTTTTCCTAGCAGCCATCATGGCTTTGAATTGTTTCTAGCCTTTCAGTTGCCAAATTCAGCACCAAGTGCTTTGATGTTCAGCATGCAATGCTTTCAAGACACACAAAGCCTTTCAAACATTTCAGCAGCTAGGCCCAAGCCAAGACAGCTTTCAACCACCAAGACAGCCAGTGGTAGCTCTGACAGTGCAGCCATGGGGAACCAAGTGGGAGCCATGTGCAACAAGCAGAGCCATGCTGCCAACCAAGAACAAAGTGAGATGGCCACCTACCAGGTGCAGAACCAAAGCAGCAACCACCAGCAAGGCCAGAACATGTTGCCCACCAACCAGGTCATCGACTTGACCAAGCACCTGAGTGACAATCCTGAGTGGTACAGCTTGGGGTGCTCCACCCCAGGCTGTACCAGCTGGATCTGGATCACCAGGACCAGGCAGCCAGGATGGCAGACCTGTAGGGAGTGTGGCCAACACTGGGCCAAGAGTTGGGTTGACAAAGGTGGCCCAAAAAAGTGCTGGGATCCAAACTGGTGAACCACCACCAAGGATCCCAACTGCATGGGAAACAACCACCCAAGACCCATGTAGCCATGAGAGTGGAAAAAAGAAGTGCTGTGAGCCAAACTTGTCAGCTTCAGCACCAAGTGCTTTCAATTTCAGCATGCTCAGCACCAAGTGCTTTGAATTTCAGCATGCTCAGCACCAAGTGCTTTCAAGTTCAGCAAACAATGCTTGCTTTCAATCTAATCAATGTACCAGACTGGGACCACACATATTAGCACAATTGTTTTGTTTATATCTTTGGGCCCAATCATTTCTATAGCTTTCCAAGCTTTGAAGCAACCAGCCTTGAACCAGCTGCTGCCAACAAGCCATGGGGAACCAATGCTTGAAGGATGGCACTGCATCCACCAAGCAGGATCACCAGCAGAAGGAACTTGTGCAACCCCAAGAACCAGCACAAATGACCATGGAAGGCCAGCTGTACCAGGAAGAGCCAGTGGACCTTTGCTACATGGTGGAGGGCCATCCATGGCCTTGGGCCATTAGGTGCAGAACTCCAGGCTGCAGCCATTGGATCTACCTTAGGCGAACCAAAAGCCAGAAGAGGTGCCATGAATGCGGGGAGGAATGGGCCAACTCCATCCAAGAGCCAGGCCACTTGTTCAAGAAGGAGGATTGAGAGTGACCCCAACCATGGATAATTCAGTGCACCATGCTGTTGGTGGCCTTGTTGCACCATCAATGTGCCATTGTGGCACATGGATAAGAGCCTTTTTGCCACTTCTGCATGGCTGAGATGAAAAAGGCTTGTGTTCCAGCAACTTGCTTGTCTGGTTGTCCAGGTCATGGCATTTCAGCACCCAACCAAGTGAACTCCAGCATTTTATGCTTTCAAGGTTACCACTAGAAAAATCATGATGTCAGCTCATTGAGCTTTGCAGTCACCATAAAGTTTCAGCATGTCAGCTCATTGAGCTTTGCAGTCAACATACAGTTTCAGCCACCTTAGTTTTGGCTCCAAACCACCAGCTTTGTACAGCCCCAAGCTATAAATCCATTCCAAGCTGGCCATGTCCACTTTGTGGAAGGTCCAAGACTTCCTGGCTGAGCTGGTCCACCTCCAAAAGCTATGCCAACTACTGCCTGATGAGGCCCAACATGGTCCCATGGTGACTGCTTTCCTGCTGAAAGCCCAAGCTGTCCAGAAGTGGAGCAGCCAAGACATTGTGGCTTTGTTAGAAAAGGCCCAAGAGCTCAACTTCACTGCCAGCATGAGCAACCAACTGAAGGATGGCATCACCAAGCTTTGCCAGAATGAAGGCAGCCATGTCAAGCTTGTCCAAGCTGGCCAAGTGGTAAGCAATTTGGCACCATACTTGACAGAAGAAGATTGGCTCCAGCTGGGTAACAAGAGGTCCCAAGTGTGCCAGCTGACAGTTCTAGCCCAAAGGTTGAGAGCCATGGGTTTGACCAGCTTGAAGGAAGACACCAAATGCCAAGCTGTTGCCTTGTGGTTGTATTCCCATGTGGAGCTCAAGGGCATGCCAGAGCCACAAGCAACCACTTTGCATACCATGGTGGCTGAATTCCAAGCTGTGTTCCAGAGCTTGGATCCAAACCCTGCAGTACCAAGCTTGCACACATACCCAGATAACCCAGCCACCTTACCAGAGGATTGGACCAAAAAAGCCTATGGCGAAGAAAGGCCATGGTGCAAAGTTGTCCACTTAGCACTTTGGAAAAAAAAGGTGCCATTGAGAAGCACAGCTTCCAAGTTGGTAGCCAAGTCTGCAGCCAAGGCCAAGGCAGTTCCACAAGCAGTGGAGCCAGCTCCAAAGTCTGTGGAACCATTGCTGGAACAGCTGCTTGCCAAGTTTGCAGCCACACAGAAAGCTGACCAGGAAGTAGCCTTTGTTGACAAGGCCAACAAAGGAGATCCTGCAAGTGCTGCCATGTCAGACAGCAAGCCAACAGTTCCTCCTCTGGCTTTGCCAAAGCCTGCGACCCCAGAACAGCAGGTGGTCTTGCCAGCAGCTGAGCAGCCAGAGCCCAAGCAAGAAAAGCAGCCAAAGCCAGAAACAAGCAAAAGACCATTGGCAGCTTTTGAAGAAGAAGCTTACCAAACTTTTGCCCAAGGCAAAAGCAAGGGCCACAAAAATGGCACCACCAAGAAGCCAGCCAGTGCCAAAGCCATGGTTTTCAAAAGGCCTGCTGCCAAGGCCAAGGCAAAGCCTTCAGGCCAAGTCGAACCACCTGCAGCCAAGAGACCAAGCAACCAATTCCAAGGATTGCTAGGCTGCATCAGGTGTAGAGGAAACAAGAATGGCTGTGCCAGCTGCATTCAGCCAAGTTTCCAAGGCTTGAGGCTTCCAGGCAGGGAGGCATGGTGCAAGTGGCACCAAGGCCATGCCAAGAAGCAGAAGACCAAGAAATGACCAGCTTCCAGCACCACAAAGGCAAAGCCATGGGGTTGCAGGGATGCAGCTGGAAAGCCAAGCTGCAGGGGAGCCAATCCCAGGTGCTGAAGCAGCTATAAGAGCCAAGCCCAAAAAAGCTACAATGAAGAAGCTTATTTGGATCATATATAACATTTCTAAGCATTTAAAGTGCTGAAAATATCTAGCTTGCCAAAAGCTTTCAACCTGTCAGCTCCAAAAGCTTTCAATCTTTCAGTTCCAGAAGCTTTCAATCCTTCAGCTCCAGGAGCTTTGAATCTTTGAGCTCCAGAAGCTTTCAATCTTTCAGCTCCAGAAGCTTTGAAATCTTCACTTAGCTTGACAGCTTTGAATGCAAGGCTGCAACCATGGACCACAAGATTTCCATTCTCCATATTTTTCAGCAACTCAAGCTTCAGTGAAAAAGCACAAAGAAGCTTTGTATACCATGAAATGAAGCTTCATGTTGCTGTTTCTTTTTTTTGACATCCCAATGAGAAGAAGGCATCAGCAAGCAACATACATTGCATCAACTTAGTTTTCATCTACACCACCAGGTTTGTATTGTCAGATTTCATCTCCCTCTGGCAATGGCTTCCTCTTCTGCTGGGCCCAAGGCAGCCAAATTGGCAAAGCTGCAAAACTTCAAGGCCAAGTTGCCAGCACACACCCAAGCAGCCTTGTCAGCCATGATTGCAGAAGCCCAAAAGCATGGATTGCCAGAATTGCATACCAAAAAGCACCAGTTGCAAGCCAGAGAACAACTCTTGGCCAGCTTCCATGATCCTGTTTTGGGGCCATTGGTCCAAAGCATTGACATGGAGCTTGCAGAGGGTGGTACCACAACCATGTACTTTGCCAATTTCTTGGTCTATTTGTTGGGTCTGTGCCAACAAGGTGGCTCTTACAGCCAACTTTTCCACACCACCCACCAATTGACCCCTTCCACTTTTGACAAACCATGGCGCCTCATCGTGTATTGTGATGAGATCATCCCAGGCAATGTCTTGGGCAGGGCCACCAGGAAGTGTTGGTGCATCTATGCCACCTTCCTTGAATATGGCCAGCACCTGTCCCAAGAAGATGCCTGGCTCACCTTGGCCACAGAAAGAACCAGTTTTGTGAGCCAATTGGATGCAGGGGTCAGCCAAATGTTGAACCATGTCTTGCTGTCCATCTTTTGCCACCCTGCTTGCAATCCAACCCAAGGCATGCTGTTGCCAGGTCCCAATGGTGGTGCCAGATTTTTCTTCACATTTGCCATGTTATTGGCAGATGGTGCAGCACAGAAATTAGCTTGGTCCTCCAAAGGAGATAGTGGTGACAAATTCTGCATTTTGTGTGCCAATGTGAGGGGGTCTGCACCACCCCAAGAAGACCCAGATGACCCCAACCAATTAGTCCACACCACTTTTAAATATTCAGACCTGGTTATAGTGCAAGACCAAGAACTTCTGGATTCTTATGCCAGGCTAGATGCCAAGAAGCACACCACCACTTCCAAGCAGTTTGAGCATTGGCAAAAAGCCACAGGATGGACATGGTCCAAAAATGCTTTGCTTCTTTCACAACCCTTGCTGGAGAAAGGCTTGCTGAAGCCATGCCAGCAATTCTGCCATGATTGGATGCATGGCATCCTTCAAGGCACTGCACCTGTGGTTTTGTATCACACTTTGGCCATAGTGAGCCAAGAGGGATTGCCAGTGTGGTCTATGCTTGAACGGTATACTAAAGAATGGGTTTTGCCAGCTGCATGGAAATGTGGCCATGTCCACCAGCTCTTTGATAAAAAGAAAGTTGAAAAGTACAAAAATAGCCAAAGGTTTGCATGCCAGGCCAGTGAATGCTTGACTTTGTTTCCTTTGGTTAGGCATTTCTTGCACACTCTTGTGGCCAAGCATGGCCAATGCCTAGAAGCTTGTGAAGCTTTTTTTGCCACAGCCACAGTAATAGATATTATCCACCAAGGTTGTCACCATGGTCTGGCAACACCCGCAGCCTTGCTTCAAGCCATTGAGAAAGCAATCCAAACTTTTGTCCATTTAGATGTTGCTCCCTTAATCAAAAAATGGCACTGGCTACTCCACCTGCCAGATACCTTGAGCAGGTTCCAGACTTTGCCCAGTTGTTTTACTTGTGAAAGAAAACACAAGGTAATCAGCAGGTTTGCCACACCAATGGTAGCCACCAAATCCTTTGATCAGGCATTACTTGGCCAAGTCTTGTGCCAAGAGATTTGCACCCTCCAGGAACCAGATTTGTTCCAAGCTGGTGCCCATTTAGTAGATTGCCATAAAGTTTCCAAAAAGACACTTGCATTTTTGACTACATTCCTCCAAGAAAAGGTAGAAAATGTTGAAAGCAGCCTGGTGTTGAAAACAAAAAAGGGTGGTCCTTGCCACAAAAATGATGTGGTAGCCTTTGCCAATGACACAAACCCTGCTGGGATTTTTGCCCAGGAAGGCATTGTGCCATTCCAAGTGGGAGAAGTACAGTTGCATTTGAAAATCAATGGAGTGGCATGTGCACTGTTGAAAGTTTGGACAATTGTTGAATACATTCCAAGCCAGCAGCATGCCACCTGCAGTGTTGTGGATGACAACTTGGGTTTTGTTCCCAGTGACCAGATTGTGTGCCCACTTGCATACACAAAGCAAGAAGCAGAAGCCAAAGTGTTGCTTCCATACCAACTTTACAATTGAGCATGCAGCCAAAAAAGATTGCAGCAATTGCAGCTTTTCAAAGCTTTGCAACCAACATCTTGCTTTTCAGTTGTTGTCAGCTATTCAAAGCTTTGCAACCAACATCTTGCTTT
>OMLO01000611.1_pt1 | contig 24220 bp, 19 predicted proteins | sample 1674811 | NCBI WGS metagenome assembly OMLO01 (sample SAMN06265003, study PRJEB25207) | coral metagenome | isolation source: Coral host | place: Mexico:La Bocana,Puerto Morelos, Mexico | collected 2008-11-13
AGCCCGAAATTTCAGGTGAAAGAGAATTAAAAAATTTAGGACCTTGAAAGAATACAGAGAATTGTCGGATATTTGTTATTCATAATGGTAGACGAAAGGAATTTGCCTGCCTTGTATTGTAACGATGGATTTGGTTGTTGATTGTGATACATTTCAAATTTTCCAGGAAGAATAGCGTTCTTAAACGAGAACATAAACTGACCCAAATGCATTAAATGAATATCTAGAAATTTAAGCAGGTTAAGCTTCTTGAAAATAGGTTCGGTATGGGCATTATAATATGATTTGTTCACCATCCTAATCACACGTTTCTGCAGAATTATAATTCTTTGAAGGTTAGTTTTATAAGTTGATCCCCGACTAGATTACAGTAATTAAGATATGGAAGTATCAGTGCGTTTTATAGCATGCGGAGAGAAGGAGTTGAAAGATAAAAACTCGATCTAAAAATTATACCGATAGATACAGAGGTTTTAACCGCTAGACTTCCAAGTTAAGTTGTTATCTAAAACTACCCCAAGAAAGACTGTTTCATTGACCTTGGCAATAGTTGTCTCATTAATAACAACATTTAAGTCCGAAGATTTTTTTTGACGTGGTTTAAATTCCATAAAATTTGTTTTAGTTAAGTTCAAAGAGAGTCTGTTTGCTCTGAACCATTTTGACCGCTTAATAATTCACAGTTTAGAGTACTAATTAAGAAATCTGGGTCTTTGTGTGAGAATCGTCTGCGAATATTGTAACGTTCAAGACACACTGTTTAAACGACTTTCAAAGACAGCATTTTCTATGCGATAAACTACCTGCTCGTGGTTTGCAGAGTATGCGTGTAACTTTCGAGTCAGTCCGAAATTAGAACTCTTTTTACTTCAAATAATATTTTTGCTTTGCTGACCTTCTCGCTTCCAGGCGTTTCATACTCCCAATTTCTGTTAGGAGATAGTAACAATTTTTCTCTTGGATGCATTTCATTTTTTTATTTTGAAGTGATCATTAATGGTGAAAACTTTTTTCCAGGGAAATGAGAAGTGGCGCTGGTGATCAATCTGCTAAATTGATCAAGAAACTCCATGACAACTCGCTTAAACTTGAGCAGTTTTACAGTAACATGTTCACAGGTTTGAAGCTCTGTCTTGCTGTCTGTCTTGCCGTTAGTGTTGTTCTACTTTTCAACAAATGCTTGTCACACAATGAAGAGTCAAAAGTTGAAAACTATTTCCTGTCGAACGATTTGATTCATTCTGATGGTTTTTGTTTACATTACATATACACGTATCTGCGCTAATTTTGTGTTTGTTTAACTTTTTAACAAGATTAAATATCTCCTACAACATGCTCCTATCATTGGCAAGAGACATCCTGTTTTTCAGTCATTCAAGGGCCAAATTGAAGCCAAATGATAAATAACTTAGACCAAATCGAAGCCAAATATTGAATACCTTAGACTGGTTTTCCCGTGCTTGGCGCAGTTTGCACGGTTTTCTTCAAGCTCTTATTGGTTAATTTCATTGTTATGTTTGTTGTGATTGGCCAGTTATAGGCCACTGTATTCAATTGGGTTCTTCTGCAACCAATAGAAAATTGCGATATAGGATGGGCTCATCAGAGGCCTTGAGAGCACGACTTTCTTTCTTTTTTAGCTGTCATTCCTGCGGGCTCCATGGACAACTGGTATTCACGGGTAAAAGATGAAATTAAGAAACAACAGGAAGATCCTGTGTGGATGTCTGAGAACAAGGTTACTGTTTTACTATTTTACGCCAAGCAATTTTGTTTCACTTTTCCGCCGCTGATTGAGTAACATTCACCTGTGAACCGTTTTCGTCTAGTTTGTAAGCGGTGTTGTACAGTCCTTTAAGCTATTTGGATATCTCATTTGACGCTCATCGTCTGTTTTTGTCTACAGTTTGAGGAGCAGGAAGACATTGAATTCCGCATGCCCAGTCGCTACTCGCAGTCGTATGACTTTGACTCCACATTAGACTCGCCAACTGTCCGCTCGTCGACCTCGACTCAGCCTGTTGATGAAGACGCTATGGTGGCTGATCATAGCTACGAGGTAAAACCTTCAAATTGTCTCCCCCTCCCTCTCCACTCTGAACAAAAAGCCACCTCACCATATCTGGTTTCCTGACAGATTTTGTTTCCCATAGATTCGAAGTTTTGTTTTTGTACATAGCATAACGTAATACTTTAACTCGGAAAATGCAATTTTAATAAACAAAACAAAAAACGTCCTGGTTAGTCCGGGAAGGGAAATCGCGAGGGTATTCCTTTGTGAAACAATTTGTCTACTTAAAAATATATACAAAGGTACAAATCTAAAGCTATTTACAGTTTTAGTCAACTTCGATTTCAGGTTTAAGTCTGTATCTTAGTACTTTCTGAACCAGTATGTACAACGTGATAAAAATCCAAATTCTCTTTAATGCAGTCGGTGACAAGAATATGGAAGATCATCCAGCCAGACTCATTGTGTAACTTCTCATAATTAACTTGAAACAAGAATATGCTTATCACTATGAAAATTAACATTTATATATTGGGTCTCAATAAATTTCTTTCGTTTGTGGCAGGTTCATTCTGAGCCTCCACGCGAGCGTGATAGCCGGGTCCGCCCCGCGTACTCTGAGCCGCAACTGAGGTATAACGACCCCGAGCAAGATGATGAATATGGGCCAAGGTCTCATTATGATGACGAGGACTTCCGTAACGGAAACAAGCCGGCTGGTTTTAAGGAAGACACACTGGAAAGGCAGAGACCGTCATATAAGCCGTCCGGAAACATTGTCAAGTAAGTAAAACTCTAGTCCAGAAGATCCTAAAGCAAGGCCCTACAGAAGGTCTACATCACTTCAAACCAAGTGCTAAACAGAAAGATATGACACCGTGCGAGTTTTAACGTTAGGTTAGCAGTCATTATTTGGGGTGTCATAAAAAAGCGTTGTGTGACGTATTTTAGGAAGACTTAAGCAGTCAACTTCCCGTTGTTTTGTGTGTGTCAGTTTTGGAAATACTGTCGCGGTATGTGACTGTGACTTGTGGTGGAAATTTTTTCTTGTTTTCTAGGCTACTTCCATCTCGAGAGAACCCAGTTGAACTCAGGGAATCACTTAAAAAGACCCGCATGCCCGACGGATACGATCGCCACGAAGCTGACGCTGAAGAGTTACGAATGAAGCGCGATAGTCTACGTAAAGTCGAAGGTGACTCCGATCTTCTCAGGGAGTACGACGAACGTGTAGGAGTTCCAGTTTCTAAGCTGTGGGCGATCGATAATGAGTCTACCCAGCGCCGAGAGCAAATTGATCGTGTCCGGGAATCGCCAATTGAAGTTGAACTGAAAAAGAAAGAGCCAGAACTAGATTTGGAAAAACGCTTGGAAGATCTGGAGTCAGCGCTAATACCCCAGCGACGGCGCTCTATAGAAGAACGTAAACCGCGTCCATATTCTGAATCTTACGACAAGAAGCCACGTAACATTGTGGTCGATTATGCGAACCCAGACAAGCAAGAAAATGTGGCGCATTCCAGCTACTATCCAACACGTAGTTATCCAACAGTAACGCGTTTTGACCGCGAGAAACCTGCAGAACCTGAGATTCGGGCAAATGTTTCCGATTTTCGGGTGGAAAGCGCCCCTCAGAGAGAGTTCCCCGTCAGTTCGGAGAACAGAACTGGCAGCCTACCACGCGAGCCTCGATACAGAGCCGAAGTTTCGATTCCAACTCGAAGAGAGCCGAAGTTTGAAGCGATAAGACCCGACCGTCCCCGATCTGCGTATGCTGGCTATGCTCCAAAGCCCTTCAATGCTAGTTATCCCGACAGGCCATCGTCTGGTGACAGGCCCTCGTCACGTGATCCACCCGCGAGCAGACCCTCGGATGGACCTCGAGTTGGCGACCCAGTGACGTACAATTTTCGTTTGTCGGGATCGCCTCGGTTTTCCCGACCAGAGCGCGAACCAGAGCCGAGACCTACGACGTACAGAACAGAGTATCGGCACAAGGTCTCCACAGACGCTGACAAAATGGATCATGAAGGACAAAATGTAGTGACCAGGTAAGAGAGGAGGATAAGTAACGGACACGGGAACTTCCAGGAAATTTTTTGAATGATTGAATTACCGTCCATTTTCTGGCGCACTGAAACGCGATAGCCAGAAAAAATCAAGAGCTTAATCCCAGCCAATAAATGTTTTCGCCTCAATTCGATTGTTAGACTCGCCAAGCGTCGGAAGAACGTTACTGTAAGGTAAGAGGATGGAAGCCTTAAATAACTCGGTTCCTTTTGTTTTTTGTAGCGATTTTGAATCCCTGGACGAGGACACTCAAGTGGTGGCTACCGCCAGGGGCAAGTTCACCTCCCAGGGAGGAGTCTTGTCCTCCCCGGAGTCCGGGGTCAGTATCGTTATTCCAGAAGGAGCCATCCCCAAGGGAGTGGAGCAGGAAATCTACTTCAAAGTGTGCAAAGACAACAACTTTATGCCTCCGCTAGACTCGGACCGAGGTAACAGAGCTTGCTTTTCGCGCTATAAAACCAGTTATAGCTTTTTACTTAATACTGGTATCAGACCCGACAGGTTACCAAATAGAATAGGGCAAGCTCAGTGGTTGTTGCCAGCTTGTCGCTATTAGCTTACGCTTGGAAAAGTCTCTGTCGAAAAGTGCACGCCAAGTCAATTATAAGAGTCAAAATGTCTCTTCTTACACCCCCTTTCCCCTTTGGCTTGAGTACATTTTTTAGAGCAGGGTTCGAAAAAAACTTGAACTCCCAGCTTGCCTGCCTTTGGGACAAGTAGCTCTTGAGTTTTGCTTGTCCAGGACAAGTCTTACTTTCCTCTTTTAATGACTTAGTAAGTTGGCAGATGATTTTCCCGATCCCTTGTCCATTTGGGTATTTGGGAGTGAAACGTTACTTGCCCAGAAGCAGAACCTACTTTCCCCGCACGACCGTTGTGGCGTGACGGTACGTGACCGGTGAATTTGTGACATTTTAAGTTGCGTTTGTTTCGCTCTAGGAGAAACCCTCTTGAGTCCGTTGGTGATGTGTGGTCCTCATGGCACGCAGTTCCTCAAACCTGTGGAGCTTCGTCTGCCTCACTGTGCCTCCATGACTCCTGATGGATGGTCATTTGCACTCAAGTCCAGTGATACACCCACAGGTAAGGGAGCACTTCTTACAAGTTTAGAAAACATCGCCGTGTTCCTGTGGAGTTGAGGAAACTCGAGTAGACGTTCTAGGAAACGGAAGGTGCTGAGTGTTTCTACAGTATTTTTAAGTTCTCCCAGACTTTAAATGGGTGTTACTATAACTTGACAGAAATACAGATAAAACTTCTATTTCGTATGAAAAACTATTTGAGTAGCCCGCGCTTTCTTATAGGGTATTGCCTAATTCAGCTTACACGGTGCTGCTAGTTAACTGTAAGAGAGAGAGAGAGGACGGCAATACAATGTTCACTGAATGAGAAGTACAGTAAAGTTACATTGTTGCCGCTGTTTCGCAGGTCAGCCGTCGGAGTGGAAGAACGTGGCACTTCATGGTCGTGACTCACGAGGAGACCAGTGCCAAGTGGATTCTAACTCGGTCTCAGTCCTTGTGGATCACTTCTCTGCTTTTAGCCTGGTCGGTAGAGCTCGTCCTCACACACGAGGCAAGGCTACCAAGCGTATGCTGGCCGCAGTGTTTGCCCCACCCCCCAGAGTCAATGATGACTGGGCATTAAATGTGATCTTGATGGACGATACAGAGGCAGCTTTTAAGGTTTGCTTTTTAATTTGTTCACTATTTTATGTTAGCGTTTTTCGATAATAACATGCCACGAGTGTTAAATGGGTCGATCGGTACGCTCTCCGAATAAGCAACCCAGTGAGACTCAAATTTGAGGACACTTCATATAATGTATTGTTGTGTATTTAGCTGTTCTGAGTTCTCTTGATGGATTTGTGTTTGTATTTGCTATTCACACTTTGAATTAACACCTCAAACTGAATTTCTTCTTGTTTTGTTTTTCTCGCAGGATGTTTGTAATTCTGAATCTGAGCTTGGACGCTTTCCGTTCTCGCCGTTCAAGCCTGTGTTAGTTCACGGTGATGCCAGTGACGTTAGAGTTCAACTTCGAGACCTTAACAACAACTGGGTAGCTCGCTCGAGCTGTAAGAAGGTGAGCGCACTTTCCTTAGCTTGTCGTCGCTGTCTCGTGCTTCTATTGATAACGAGAACACTCTACTCTTGCAGTAAAATGTCGAGACAAACACAAATTGTGACGAAGGTGTTGTCATTTTCACGTTGTACTGGTGTTTGTTATTATCTCGGATCATTAACTGAGAGGCTGAAAACGAACACTGAAAACATCCAATAAACAGGCGTGGCTTGCAGTCGAAATTTGTTGTTTGTTTAGGCCCAGTTCAAACGTCGAACTTAACATGCCCCAAACCTAATACCAATTTGCGTCAACTCAAAAAAAATAAAGTTCGACAGTTCATTCAGACGTTGAACGTAATAGCTTCGGACTCAATTTGCTTATTCGACACAAAATCTCTCGGGTAAAATACAACGTATATTATAGCCTGCGAACAGACTCAAGTGAGGGCGAGCCGTTAGCGCGAAATAAAGAATTCCGCGAGCAAAGCAAAGCATGTAAAGTTCGACGTACGACCTCAGCCTTACTATGCATTTGTCTTCAGCACACTGACTGTTCGACACGCTTTATGTTCTTTTGTGTTTCCTTCACGCGGTACCATTGTTATTCTTTCAGTTTATTGAATTCCATGACTCCTGGGAGGCGTACCGTCATGCGCCGTGTGTGGAGTTCTTGATCCGTGACCGCAACTTCAGCCCTAGCAGCAGTGTCTGTGTGGTGGACGTGTTCCAGGAGGGACACGAAGGCGAGACAGCTGCTGTCAGTGTTTCTACCAAGCCTCGAAAGGTAAACCTCGTAAGATAGCTTAAGTTTTATGATTACCTTTCAAAAATTTTCAGTTACAGTTATGAGGTTTCTGCAAAGACGCGCTTTAGGCTCGTCACGCAATCTTCGTGACAAGGAGATAGTGTCTGTGTTAGATGGCAAGTAAGTTATCTTGGCAAGCCTTAACAGATTTTCCTGTGAAGGTTAAATTTTAGTGCAAAACTAACCACAAATAGTCTCAAAATGCAATTGCTCTCTCTTTTCAGTTCTCTTTATTAACTTCTAGCTTTTGTCTTTGGATTTTAGATTGGAGGACAGAAAGTTCAATATCTCATTTGAGGAAGTTGGCAGGTTGCAAGAGTTTGTTTATTTAGTGTCTTAAAATGATATTTTTATAGGACAGCAAAACCGGAATATGAAGTGTTCAGGGACTTACAGAAACCATCAAAATGCATCTTGATTGTTTGTCATATTTATTGACAGCACACTGTATTTGAATGGTTATCTCGGTTAAAACTTAAAAATAAGCACATCGTAGTCGTGTCAGACTTATGGCATTTGCCTTTTGTTTCGTTCGCCTGATCTGGACGAGAAGAAACATTTTTTCTGAAGCTTTTATTATCGTGAGAGGGGGGTCACTTTTCTGTAAGAAGTAAAACCTGCTTTGATGACAGTTGCAACCTATTTTAGGTAAATTCGTAAATTTTTTGCTGTGATCAGTTTGTTGAAACAAAAATATCGCAAAAAAGAAATGACGCTTAAAATGAGTTTTCAAATAGTTATTCTCACAGAGGATAATCTTCAATTGTGAAATATATTAATGAGTTATGTTTTTAGACTGTACATGCATAATTATGTTTTAGTATTTTAATCCACATGTGTAGAATGAAGAAGGTTTTAATTAATTCACTAAAAAGGATCACTCAATTTTCAAGCAATAATTATGTTTAACACAGTACTAAAGGAAGTAATGCTTCAAGTTGTTCCCATGATTATTTCTTTGTTACTGTGAAATACTGGAAACCTGTGTACGAAGGTATTTAACTCGCCCAGTGAGGGTTGGTTTGCAGAATAGAGAAACCCGTTAGCTTTTCAACTCGACCTGTTATCTGAGCTCAGTGTTCTGCAATATCTGTTGTCAATTTTATCGTTAGCCGGGAGTATATCATAAACTGGGCTTAATAGAGTAATTTTAATTAATTTGTAAACGCTTTTAGGAAGACAACAAGGCCACGTGTATACTATAATAGTTTTTAAGCGATCAGGTTTGTAACCCAGTCAAACACCACACTGTATCAATAAAGTTCATACACTTTTACTTACATTGGTGTAATTTTATGGTTTTGTATATTTTTTTACACTCGTTGGAACTGGAACTATCCGTATCCAAGAAGATTCCGTGCTGTTTTACGAAGCCCGTAGCCCGCCATTTGTCCCTGGGCAGTGAGATTGCTTAGCAACAAGACTGCAGAGTTTGCAGTTCTCAGAAGTCCATTTACGAGCTCTCTCTCCTCCCTTTTCATGAAATTCTCTTCTCTTTTTTTTTTACAGGTTTCTTCTATATAATTACAATAAACTTCCGACGGTGACTACATCTCCCACCCCTGCGAACGCAAGACGTATTTCCAGCTGTCACTCAGCCGGAAATAACTCCCCAGGGTAACGTCCAAAAAATTGGCCGGTAGTAAAATCCGAAAGTAGCGAGATCTAAAGGCTGCTAATTCCGAAATCGCGAAAGTAACTTGAGTCGTTACTGTCGGAAGTTTACGGTAATTCATCGAAGTTTTCACATTTCTGGACGCTTTCGACATGGCTGATAAAAAATTACAAGTGAGCGTACGGGGACCTTCGTACTTAGGGGTGGTGACCTTCTTGCCCAATCGTGAGCGTTTTGCCCGAAAAATCATCGCAGATTTTCCGTAACTGGGTGGCTGCAACCTTCCTCGCCTCCCCCCCCTCCCAGCTCGTATGCCTATGAATTCTCCTCGTACCCCAGTGATAAATAGTGTCCGACCGGTATGGGGACTAGAACTCTTTATCTAACGTTCAACACATTTCGTAGTGTTGAGGCCAGGCCGTAAGTTCTGGTGACTGGGATGCACACAATCGTGACAATGGGTTTTGTGCACCTTTGGTTACATAGCAACATCTTGCCAAAATCACGAGTCAAAAAACGTCTCATTCAACTAGCCTGTGATCCGGCGTCCTTGTTAGAGCTTTCTCTCAAAAAAGAACGCCCTATGGCAAGTTCAACCAGACGTTATTTCCGGATATGTGTTCGTGACCACGAATGGGTCATAGTTTCCGGTTGACTGCACCGGAACTAACTATTTTCACGAATTTCCCCCAAAAAGTGACAACCTCCCTAATTTTCGAGAACTTCTTCCGAGCAATTCCTGTTTGTTCTGTTCAATGTTGTCACCAAAATTATTGGTTAAATAGTTTTTATGGGACATTGTGCAGGGAAAATGATCTTAATAGATTTGACCTGAAAGCAAAACAAAAGTGAAGTGTTATGGACCTCGTTCAAATATGCAAGGTTTCACAAAGAATCTTTAAAATATGCCTCTACGTAACTGTATTCAGCAAATCATTCTTGTTTGCTTTGCAACATTATATTAAAAGGAAGCCGTGTGTTAATTAGCAGAAAGCGCAACAGGCCATAGTGACAGTGTTTTCTAATGAGATATGACCTTACCAGGGGGCATGCGGGCGAGACCAGTTAGACTATTGGCTAGCTACTCGGATTAATTGATTTTTTTGCCTTTTGAAGACCAATGTAGACTCTATTGGGGAATTCCAATTTTTCAGCAAATCCAGGCTCTGAAACCCGTCTTGTTTGTTTGGATCATGATGTCTCCAGCTACATTTTACTGCCCTAACAGACAATGTTTTTAACTCGTTCAATAATTGATAAAAGAGCTTCATAAAACTATCTAAAGAAAAGAAAATTAACGAGCTCCATGGTTACGTCAAAGTTGTTCCATGTGTGTTTGAAATTTCAAGCCGAGCCGAATTTCAATTGACCCTTATCAGAACAATCCAGCAACTTTACTTCACACATGTTTACGGATGGGCGGTGTGAATTCATGGCGGGGAGCTATCAAAGAGGACTGGGCCAGGCTTGGTTAATTTAGCAGACAAGGGAGTGTTGAAGACGAATAGTTTTCCCTCGCTTTCTTGATCAAGGAAACGTCTTATCGGCTCTTCGAGCGGTTATTTCGTGCTTCTAACCGCTCTAAGGTTTTTTTGGACAGAAAAACACACCTTCCTGTGGCAGAGCGACAGTAATATTTCGTTCTTGACAGGAATTGGACGCCATGTCTTGGCTAGTCAAAAAGAAAGAACCCGTGAACCTCGAACAGTTTAGAGACATTGATGAAGATGCCTTAGTGGAAGGACTATCTCCAGAAGAAATAGCAGATCTCAATGCAGCCATTGATCCCGAGGTAAGAGTGATAAATTGGAGCCATGTTGTCTCCCGAGTGATCTGACCTCGACAAAACAATCACGCCAAGCTGTAGCTATCTGACTTACGCTTGATGCTTACATGAAATGGCATGTTTTAACCCTTGTTTGCTTTTGCATTTTGCTGTGCTTTACATCAATAGCGTAGTTTTGATATTTTTAACGTCTTGACGAGGAAGGCTTCGTTTGAAAGCGCGAATTCCTGACTGTCGATCTTGTGCAAATTCACGCTGAGTGACTGTTTTAGTAATTTGCAGGCACGGTGCTTCATTCACGCATCACATAAATTATACTTGCTTGTTTTAAACGCACCGATATTTAAAAGACAACCGACCATAGTACTTCTAAAGCTGTGGTTTGCTCGATTTGAATTTCAAGATATTAAAATCAATGTGATAGTCAACGTTAATTTAGCCTGCAATAGATATCTTTTAACTTGTGTTTATGCAGGATGTTGGTTTCGATATTGGCCGTACAACAGTCGTATTTCTTTTCACGCTAGCCTGTGACTGAGGCATGCTTTGGAAAAGTGAAAACACCGTTGCATAAATACGTGATTTTTATTTTATGGTAGAAGTCGTAATATATTATTTGATTGGCCAGTAAATGAGATGTCCAAAAAAATGGTAAACATTAGACAGCAATCACAGGTAATTTAATCTCTCTCTGTATGAGGCCATCAACGGGAGGAAGGGGTATGCATGTCCCTGTGAGGAGTTCAGAACCTTTTCATTATGCAGTTTTGAAGGGTTCTCACATCATTATTGGAAATTGTTTCAACTCAAGTTGTGTTGTTTTTCATTATTTTTCGGCCTCCATGTTGCTGCTTAAAAACTGACAAGTTTAGGTAGGAATATGAGGGAATTTGTTGAATATTGTTCAACAATGGTATTGGGTATGCTAAATTCAGAATGTATAAAAAAATTTTCTTGAGTGTAACACTTTGTACTTAGTGACGTCCACAGTACCTAGCAGCGTTCAGGTGTTAATAATGTATTTATTTGATGTTCAATGTATCATGCCTGTGTTACTAGATACCAGGGTTATTTGACTTGTGACAGCTTACAATGAAACAAGGAAATTATACAGGAAATATGGGCTCCTTCTCGGTTTACAAGACACAGCACACGTCACAATAGAACACCACCTCACAAACCTATTGTTTTTATTGTTTTTGTTTTTGTTTTGTTGTTTTGTTCTCTATTGTTTTAAATTAACTGCATCTTCTACACCAAGTAGGAGCTGAAATATGTCACGTGTTTGGGGTGTATGCTGCACTTTATCATGTAACGATACAGTTCTTGTTTCAAACATTTAAGTAGTGATTAAATCAGATCAGTTGAGTTGCTGATTCTGGCAGTATATAGCAAGGGTTGAATAAAGAGGTTAAATCAATCAAAGCTAACTGAAGGCATCAAAGACTCTCACTAATAAATCTATGTTTACTGGTAGAACAAGTGTATATGTATTAAGCATTGATTGAGGAGTCACAGGATGTAATTCTACGATTCAATATTTTGAGATGTTTTTCAGATTTCATAGGTTAAGTGTTTGTTCTGTTTGCTAGAATGCACTGCTTCCAGTTCACGAGCGTCAAGAAAACCAAACAGACAAGGAAAATACTGGACCATTTGACAGACAACACCTTCTGGATCACCTGGAAGAGCAGGCGAAGAATGAAAAAGAACGTAGTGATCATGTGCCATACAAGAAGGAAACTCGTGGCAAAGTATGGCGGCCAAAAGAACAGCCTGGGAAGAAAGAACCTGCCCCACTCCTCCCTGATGATCTGAGTGAAGTGTTAGATAATGCTACTGACGAGGAAATGATGGAACTGGCAGGTAAATATTGTAGTTAATTTACTGATTACATTTAACAAATATATAATTATATACATCTCACATTTTTACTAATATACAGTTGGACCCCACTAGTTCAGACTTGGTTATTTCGAATTCTTCCTATACCCTGTATAATAATATGTCATGAGGCTTTTCAAATGACTTGATGAACAACTGGTCAGAAGTGTGTTTATCTCAGTTTGTCTATATAGGAAACATTCATTCCCTTAGAATAAATCTATAGACAATCAGAGTTTAGGCTAACTCCTCAGAGCTCACCACTGGATTTTCAGTGCTGTCGACTACTAAAATTCTTTCTTGATGGTAAAAGATAAATTCATGCCATCTAACTGGGTGCAGAAAAAAATAACACATTATGCAGAAATGACAAAGTCTTATGAATATACATGTTCCAAACAACCGTGAAACAAATAGAATTTTGTCAAAGTCTTACCCGCAATTTTAGCTCTTTAATAGAATGCACGCCATCTTTGCCAACTTTGACATATGCTTAATCGTTTTTATGGTATTTTTTGGACAGGTATTTCTTCATTCAGTAGTTTTTCCACTAATTTTAGCTCCTTTTACATGGAGAAAGTAGAATGTCTGTAGCTTAGTAACCAGGCATTTTCCACAAACTAGTTTCCAAGCTATTCTTAAGGTTAGAATGCCTGGAGGTCAAAATTTGCCACAAAATGGTGTGTTTTCGTCGCATCTTTTAGAAGAAACCTTTTTATAGCTAGTAGAAAGAGCACTTTGGCTAGTGAGAAATACCATTTTTTTAGCCATAACCCACTTGTAACAAAAGGTTGAAGCCTGCTTTGCTACTTTGACAAGCATGTTTCTGATTCAATCAATGTTTTAGCTATTCTTGGTGTTCACGGTATGCTGAATCAAAACCAGAGTCACTATGCAGAGAAGCAGGAAGCCGGTAAAGCCCTCAGGGGGAGTGGCTTGAAGAAATACAAACCTGGTGAGTTAGACAGTGTGTTGTATGTCTTAACATGTTTCTTGACTCCCATTACAGCTACAGATATTAAATGCTTTATTAAGTGCCTATATTAAGTACCTATCACCCTTACCCAGTTATAGTATTTTAATGGAGGACGAAATCTGTAATTTAAAGTGAATTTTCTGCCATATTGAATTCAAAAAGGGGCAATTGACAGACTGGGCACTAGCAAACTTCTGACCTCAACCTGGTATCTTACTTCGGAGAGCCTGATAGAAATTTAGTACTGTACATGTATGTGTAACCAGTGTAACATGCGAAATACATTTACGCCGAGTAGATGTGTTGTTGGAGGTTTTTCTGCCTTCCCAGATGTTCAGAAGGGTTTAATTTTACACACAACTCCTTTTCTCAATGCGAACGCTCGGAAATAAGGAAATGTCGACAGAAGTGGCTTGATTTTGTAAAACAAAAGAGATCGAAATAACTGCTGTGCCATCAGTCCATGCTGAAGCGGTGACAAAAACACTAGTGGTCACTGAAAGTGCAAAGCGTTGTCTTGAATGGGCGATTAGGATGAGAGAATCTTAATCAAATGTTTCAAACTTCTTGATTTATCTTTATTGCAAAAGAAAAGTTTCTGAAATGTGAGGAGGATGCAGTTTAATGTCTACATTAAAACTCATTTCAAAGCTACTAAAAGATTTCGGTACACACATTTCTCAAGTTGCCAGCCATCAGGTGATCAGGGGTCACAAAAGGCTTCATCAAGGGCAAAGCATTCAGACGTCTCCAAAGCAACTCCTCTTAAACAGCATTTAAAACTGCTATTTCACAAATCTCATCGAAAGAGATTATCCTGAAACTCTTGTTTCAACAACTCTCGCAGAAATTACATTTGAGGAGAGAAAACGTAAACAAGACACACAAATCTTGCCCTTTGTCACACAATATCGCCCATCAGTGCCTAATTTAAAACAAATACTTATGCAGAATAGGCATTAAATTTAACAATAGCCATTACTTAGAAGAATATTCAAAGATCCCCCTATTGTTTCGTACAAAAGGGGCAGATCCCTAAAGGATATATACTCGTTAGCAAAGCTTTAACTGGCTATTACATGTGGATGGGAGTTGTGTAGGCCTGTCACCCATTGCTATCACTGTTTGCTTTTGCCAATATCTTGATGGAAAAGGCAGGATCACAAATTTTAAATCAAAGTGCTCAGAAACCATTCGCCTGGAAAAGGTATATTGACAATATATATTCTCTATCTGGAATATAAAAAAAAGATGAAGTCACACAGTTCATTGAACAAGCAAATAGCCGCCATCCCACTATCAAGTTCACGGCTGAAGTTTCCGACACGGAAACAACGTTCCTCGACAAAAATGTTTACAAAGGCAAAAGATTTGCACAAGAGTCTAGACTAGACATTAAAACTCATTTCAAAGCTACTAAAAGATTTCAGTACACGCATTTGCGAGTTGCCACCTACCGGGGGTCAAAAAGGGCTTCATCCAGGGCGAAGTATTCATACTCCTAGCTCGGAACCAACTCCTCTGAAACAGCATTTAAAACTGCTATATTTCACAATTCAAAACAAATCTCATCGAAAGAGGGTATCCTGAAACTCTCGTTTCAGCAACTCTTCCAGAAATTACATTTGAGGAGAGAAAACCTGCCCTACAACAGAAACGTAAACAAGACACGCGAATCGTGCCTTTTGTCACACAACATCGCTACATCACAACAAATACTTATGCAGAATTGGCATTTAATTGAACAACAACCATTGCTTAGAAGAATACTCAAATATCCCCCTATTTTTTCGTACAAAAGGGGCAGATCCCTAAAGGATGTACTCGTTTTAGGAAAGCTTTAACTGGCTATTACAAGTGGATGGGAGTAGTGCAGCCCTGTTGCTCCATTGTTATCGCCTAAATTTCCATTGTCTTCGACTTCAATATCGCCAATGTTGACGTAGCCAGGTATAAATCATAAATCATAGTTTCTTTCGGAATTAGAGTCGCTTTCTGACATTTTGAATGAAGAAGAAGGCTGAAGAACCGAAATACACAGGTAACTCACTGTATATTTCTTTGTTGTGTTTTGTCAAGATACCGGTTTGACGTCATAACTTTCTAGTGCCAGTCTCCCGTAGTGCGCTTTTAACTCCACGAGCCATGATTTCAAGCGGCTTTTAAAAATCGGGATTGCCTCCAAATCCCATTTCGCTGCTTGGTTTTGCTTATTTTATATATCTACTTTTGAGAAAGAAATATATTAGCTAGGGATGATAGGCACATTAAGGTTTTTGACTGGTAGATATGTTCATTTCTTGTTGCTGAGATAACTCTGATGACTGATGTTGTGTAGGAAATGAGTATCAATGTTCACTGTTTTTATGTATCTAAAATTTCTTTATTTAAAATGGCTTTTTCACTAAAAACTTTACAATTTAGTTTTTATAATTCTTATTTACACTGTCTTTACTAGTAAATTTTTAATAATGTTAAAGAATATTTAGTGGGTTTTATTGCAATTTCAATGTTTGTGTTTGTTTAACAAATAAAGAAGCCTAAGCCGTGTATTAGACTGTGATAAAATGGGCATTTGAGAACACAAAAGAAATGTAAACAACACAAGCGGCAGGCAAGTGTTTTCTATAATTCTTGAGTGTCCTCAAATGTCTGGAGTGTTTTATCAAGTGCTTTATGATATAGAGGTAATGTGGCGAAAAACAATAAAGCATGCCTTTTCTATGTTTTATACTCTAACAAAACATGGGTCTTTTATTTTATTTTTTATTAAGCTTTGGCCTAAAATTACATATAAAGAAAAAGAAAAAGAAAAATAAGAGGAAGCAAAAAACAGACAGTAAAACAAAGCAAAATGGCCAGGGGAGCCACTACAGCTTAGCCAATTATAGCGGCCCCCTTAGATATAGTTAACAGACAAAATTATAAAATATATATATATATATATATATATACATCTACATCTACATTATTTAGTTGATAAAGTCCCGCAAGACATCACATCAACTGTACTAAATATATATGTAAATATATATCTAAATATATCTAAATCTAGTATAGGGAACTCAGTAGCAGCAATGCGGTGGGTGTGTTAAGTTCCTAGCGGCATTTCCCTGTGGGCAAATTGTCCGCCACGTCCTTGTATCTTCTTGTTGAAAAATATTTACAGCATTTTGTATAGTATTTTAGTAAGGATCTCTTAAAAGCAAGGGGTGTTTGATTGCGTTCCTTAAGACCTTTTGAACCAATCAGAGCATGGACAGGGACTTATCTATATCATACTAGCTTTTATTCACTATTAAGTGTCACCCTCAGTAAATAAGTCTCTACTACTACTACTGCTGTTGACATATGTTGCAAATAGGTCATGAAAATGTCTGTTCATTGTTGTAAGTAATTCTTGGTAAAAATGACGGGTAAAAGTAAACTTTTTCAACCACTCTTTGGTCATTCTCTGGTTCAATGTTGAGACTAAAAGTTTATATATTTTTACTATCAACATTGAATTGAAGAATGACTGAACTGATGAAGGAGGAAATTATACATTTAAGATTTAAGAAATTGCAAGGTATAGCTGTAGGACCTTATCAGTTCAGTGGATTTTGTTTTATGTCATATGGTTACTGTAGACCATCACAGGGGCCTTTCCGGAAATACTTGTCTGCACATGCAAGTGTTTACATGCAAAAAGGACCATACTTGCTAAACTGAATTATCAGCCTTTGAGTTATTGCGGACATCCAAACTTACTGGAGTCTCAAACTCCCCAATGAGTCTTGCCTGCTCAGTGAGATAAGTCTAGTGCAGATATATTCATACCTCAAAACGAATTGCATAATTTACAATTCATTTGTTTTACTAGAACACTTTCTGGCACAGAGGAAAGGAACATCTGAAGAGGCTGCCATGTCAGATGTCAGCCATTAAATTCGCCAGTTATTTTTTGGCAATCAACTTGTGTGCCAAAAGTGGGCAGCGACGAAACACTCTTGTGATTTGTGCTTGCATTTAAATCTGAGAATGCAAAGATCTTGCAAAATTGCCTAGTCTACTCCTCAACAAAAGAAAACTATGATTTCTGTGAGAAATTGCAAGATGCAAGAAATAAAAGAAGCAAAATAGGAGTCTGCAGATAACATGCGAAACTTGTTACTTCTTAACTCAAGAGTTAACACATTTCAATTTGCTTAACAAAGTTTGCAGGTTGTTGGCTTGTTTCAAAATATTATGTTTTTGTTGATAACTTGTTCATATTTCATAAGTTTTTAAAATGATTTTCTTTTGAAGACTCAGATAGAGTACTGTACAAGTCTTGAATTTGGTGTGAAAAAAATCTCTTGGTCAAAACTGGACCCTGGAGGTCTACAGTAACCATAACAAAGCTGCAAGGTTAATAGACAGAAACATATAAAATTATGTAAGTGTTGATAATTTCACATAGGTTGCATGATATTTACCCAAATCAAGGACATTTGCTGACTTAACTGCAAACATTAGAAGATTACCGAGTGGAAAAACCTACGAACCTAAAATATTGAATTCATACTTGTTGTTATGATATTAGGTATTGTAAAAGCAGCCAAAATCAAAAAGCCCGACCTTACAGCTGTGAATGAGTTGGACCTTGAGAAAGCCTTGGATCAACTAAAGAGCAACAGCGCTAAACTCACAAATCTAAACTTGAACAATCATCGAGAGGTTACCTCGGAGGTTCTTGAAGATGTTGCAAAGGCGTTGAAGAGTAACACTAACCTTAAACATCTGCAGTTGGCTAATACCCAAATGACAGACATGACAGCCAAGGTACTGATTGTGTTTTTATTCCATAAACTGTGCTTAACTCTGACTGCTATGGTCAACCTTGCTCCATTGACTGTCAAAAACGTGTTGTTAATTAAAGTCCAAATGCCGTAATAAAAGTGTGATTCGCAATTGCCAAAAGTTGGTGGCTTTAAGCTGTGACAGGTTTTGATTTAAACTGTGCCTAAAGTATAGCTTCTACCTTTCTTTGTTTTTTTCAACATTTAAAGAAAACAGTTAGATTAAATAAGTTGATTGTGTTTATTATTATTTCCTCTCCGCTTAGTTGTTTGCAGAAGCTCTTAGTAAAAACAGTACTCTGGAGAGCATCAATCTTGAGTCCAATTTTCTGACTGGAGAAGGAATCATGGTAAGGAAACTATTATACTGTTTCCATAGATGTGCAGAGGTTTTCAAGCACCTTTGGACTTGGGTGGGGGAGACAGTGACCTTCTTACCTGAAAAAATTATGTGTGATTGTTGAAATCAAGGTGCAAAGCCCTCAAATTGCAGGAAAAATGTTAAAGTTTGACAATTCTCATATCTAATGAAACCGCTTTAACTTCAGAAATAGTTGTATTGAAAGCTTAGTGTAAGTACTTAATGAACCTCAATTTTTGCCCTAAAACTTATATATTAATTTCTGCAACTGGGGGAGTGGGCTGCAGCCCACCCTGTCCCCCCAGTTTGAATGCGTATGACTGTTTCTACATACAGTAGTTCATAAAAACAGCTAGAGCCTGTAACTGAACAATTGCCCCTTCTTACTCTCTCACTCCTCTAATTTCCTAATTTTTTCTAGGCAATTATGAAAGTCCTAGAAACCAGCAGCAACTTGAAGGCACTGCGGCTAGCCAACCAGGTTTGTATTATGGTTAAACTACAAGCAGAATCATCAAAAAGGTGACAAGCACAGATTGATAAAAAAAGGGCAAGGCCTTGATCCTGTATTAAAGCTGTTAAGTTCACAAGTGATGGAGATTTAACTTGAATTTTATAAACTTGCTCTCTGAAGATTTGTTTTGGGAAGCTTCTGTGATTAAGAAGAGAAGACTGGGTCCTGCTACACTCAACTCTCTCAAAATGGTTGCCACTTTAAATTGGTTGACCTCCTTAGACGTACATGGATTTCTCACTAGTCTGGACTGAATTTCAAGTGTTTTTCTGTAACTGAACTCTCATCAAGACAAATGCTTCACAAAATGAGACAGCTAGAGCCACTCCCTGGGATGTTTACCTCGGAGAGAGTTCTCTGCATAATTGCACTTCATGATAGTGATGTGTGTGCATGTTTGTTCTTTTAGTGTGCGATAATTGGCAGCCAAGTAGAACAGAAAATTGTCAGCTCATTGGAGAAGAATACGACATTGTTGACATTTGGCATGAGTTTTGACACACAGGGACCAAGGATCAGAGCTGCTGAGCTGATGGTCCGAAACAATGATACAAGTAAGTTAGTTGAGTTCAGTAAATACTGCAGTAATATTACACTGTCTACTTCTCTGATGTGACATGATGGATTAAATGTAACATATGTCAGTTGGAGAATCCTGATTAAGAGGTGGTCTTTAGGGTTTTTTTTTGTCTGAAACAGGTTTGACAAATAGCCATTTTCTGAGGTGGCATTTTACAGGTAGCTTTGTTATTTCATAAAGGGTGATGCTCATTCAATGTGCATCATTTAAAAAGCAACAGATTACTGAGAGCGGTAAAATGTTCTTTCAGACCACTTTGGCAATGTATAATTCTGCAGTGCACCAACTCATTTTGAGAGTCCTGCAGGCCTATTCTGAGTGATTAAGTATCTGATTAATTAATTTAATTAACTTTTTTTTTTAGTTCGACTGGACAGGGTTGAGAATGGTGTCGAAGATGAAGATGACGAAGAGGAAGACGAGGAAGAAGAGGAAGAAGAAGATGATGAGTGAATAAGGATTTTAGAAAAAACGTGTTGTTCAATTGAACATTTTCTTCCTTAAGCTGCTATGAAGGGTCACTTATAGTGAGAATTAACTTCAGGGCAACAAACTTCTTTGCAATTAATCAAAGCATCTCTTTGGGATGCATATACTAAGATTTCTTGGCAGTTCTTTTCCTCTACAATGATTGTAGTTTGTGTTACCTAAACGAGGGGCATGAAGTCAAGCCAGGAATGAAATGTAGTTTTTGTCAGTAAGTATTTAGATAGGTATATCAATATCGATGGAAAAAAAACCTGTATTTGTTGCTAATCCTTGTCTTAAGAATCAGTGAATCATACACTAATGATTTGTCAACCTGCTGTGAGGGAGTGTAATTTATAATAGGCGGCTAATTCAAGCAATGAAGCTGAGTTCTAACACAGCGTGAATTCAAATGATATATTTCTGTAGTGTTGAAGGAAACGAAGCTGAATTTTGCGTGACTTTGAAATTCGTATGCTCCGTGAGGGAGGCAGTTCTTCATCTATTGTTTTATAATGCCCCTGAAGTGTCGCAGGACTCGGGTGTTTGTCAACTAAGAACAGCAACTACAAACGCTTCCATTTATTCAGTTTTTGCACGTGGAAATTGTGCAAGATGGCTGCAAAAAAAAAGTTGACGTAAAATTTAGCTTAATTTTTATCTGTTTCGTTTGGGGATAACCTGCGTGTTTTAATATTTTGTTTTGGAGTTAAAGCCCACTTGATCCTTTCCTGCTTGAACCCTGATTGAGCTTTAGTGTTTGTTGTTCTTTACATTTTTCCGTCACTTTCATCAGCCATGTTTTAAATCGCCGTACAGTTGTATCTTGTGTTACATGTAGCTTTTTTTTTTGTAAATCTTAAGCATAAGGGAAAGCTGGTTTTTTTTTGCAGTTGAGTTCAGTAACAATTTGTTGAAACGGTGGGAAGAAAGCCCCAAACCATTTTTCTGTAATTCTTTATCCCTTTTTTCGTAACTGCTTTCAAAATTTGATTTCATCTACAAAGATTACTGCCGCTTGTGTTGTTTAGTCCATTCCATGTATTCATTATTTATCATGATAAGTTTGCATTTCTGTGTTGAAACTTGTTTGTGTACAGCGGGTTTTTTTTCTCAGTCATACAACATATGCAAGACTTTTCAGTAAGTTGTTTCAACTTACATCACTCTTCGCCACAAGTTTCACATCAGTGTAATCATTGTCAGATTTGCAGGTGATGGCTTAGATTATGTTTTAAATACCCTAATGACATTGAATAATCTAGTGATTGAATAACTGGAGTGAAATTAAAGCTGATTTACCTGCTTCAAAATTCACGATTCCTTCCAATTGTCAGAAGGGAGCTAACAAATAAAGAACTTAACAAATATGAGTGTGCTTTGCATTAAGACTTGCCGCAGAAGTTTTACACTTCTTCTAACAGCCGGATCACATCATCACATTTCACATTCTCCTCAGTAGACCGTCGACCGGTTAGCTCTAACTTGGTAGAGCGTCGGACTACCATGCGGGAGGTCGAGGGTTCAAGCCCCAGACCGGACCAACACTCAGATTCTTGAAATAACTGAGGAGAATGTGCTGCCTTTGTATTTACATCTGCAAACGGTTAGACAGTCTAGTCTTCGTCGGATAAGGACTTAAAATCGAAGGCCCCGTCTCCTGCATCTTCAGTGTTGTATGGTTATAGCAGGGGACGTAAAAGAACCCACACACCCTTCGCAAAGAGTAGGAAAAGAACGTAGTTCCCGGTGTTGTGGTCTGATCTCGTTGTTGTTGTTCGGGTTTGCTGCTTAATATGAGCTAACCTTATTGCAGCTTGTTCCCCTTGGATGGTGTCCATAAAAAATCGACTATATACTATAAACTAGCTCAGTAAACAAATTTGTGAGTGAATGGAGAGCAAAGGAGAATGGCTTTCCCTGTCTACTTATGAAATAGTCCTGTGTACTTTTTCCTTGGTAATTAACGGCTTTCAATTTGAGTGTATCACAGTAATATGATTATGACGATGAAACTATATTTCCTATAATTATGCCATTTCACGTTTCCAAGATTAGCGCGGATTTTCGGCCAAACCGCAGAAAAAAAGCTCTCTTTGATTGAACTAGGCCATTTTCGAGTTGCTTTTCCCTCCAATTGAAACGTCCTGGTTCTTGAACACGCCAAATGACAGTCACGCTAACTTGGGGTTGACCGAAACCAACGCTGTTTTGAGCACTGCTCGAAGTCCTTAAAACGCCTTTGACATCCAAAGAGGTAATTCTAGAGAACAAGGAGAAATTTTATTGGCTTCAGTTGACCTTGATTCGTTATAAAACTCACAAATTAGCAAATTCGTGCTTCAACAGTTAAATGGTCTCAAGTAGATCAGTAACATTTATTACAATTTTCCAGTTTCATTTTAACCAAGTTTTAAGGAAATTTCAAAGACAGGCGTAAGAAGCGAACAAATCAGTTCTTCTGTGATTCGTGACAGCGTGAAAACCGTTTATTCTGATTTCTGAGAATTGTCACTTCAGTAGAACAGTGGCAAACGTCTACAGCCCGCAAGTACCGAGGCTTGTTTGGCATCAAGGATCAATCAAAGAGTCCAGCTCTTGAATTTCCGCCATGTTGTTGTTTCGTTGGTTGTAGCGACTGGTTTCCTATTCAAGTGTCACGTGCGGAGGTGCCACGGACTTCTTTTCAATCTCAGAAGCCATCCTCTTGTGTATCTAATTCATACTTCTCTCTAAGTTTAGTTAACTGGATTGCTATTTGAGTATGCGTTCCTTCGGCGATTGCCTTAGATCCAAGACATGATCTGTACTGTTCCTTGGTTAGATTGGGGTCACACTTCTTGTCGTGAAAATGATGAAAAAGATCTCTGTCAGGGGCGCGAATAATCCTAGAGGAAAATAAAAGAGGTTAAGCTCAGCTGCTACTAAATTAAGTCGTAAATAAGCCCTTTAGGATTTTCCCGCATTTAAGTTGTTAATAAACAGAACTATGGCCATAATTTGCAGAAATATGTTCATTCCGGATAATAAGCTAGGAATTGGTTAACTTGATGTCGTTCGTGTTTTTTGGCTCATGCTAAGCGTGAACTCCTGGATTCCAGGCTAACGGATGAATGAAAAGCAGACTCTTACCTGGTGTTTGCTTGTTGTAGGTATCTGTGATACAGTCCTAAGTCTTCAGAGCCCCAGCCTTCAATATTCAAATCAAATCCACCAACTCGAAGATAATCGTCCCTGTATTGACACGTCATACCAAACCCGTATTCCCGCCAAAACCCGTGCGCACGATCTACAGAGAGCGAAAACATGATTAAAACCTTCTTAGACTGAAAAATGGTGTTTCTTTAAACCTAGTTGATGCGGCAAGACAGGACCAGCAAAGCAAAAGACATTGACACCTTCGGAAGGGGTGGCTTTATAAAGTCGTTCGCTCTACGTAAAAAGTTTCCTACTAAAATATTAAAGCAAGAAATGGATACGCAACACTTACAAACATACAGAACATACAACACATACTTGCCCAAGGGCAAGAAGAGGATTGAGTGAGTGAGTGAGTGAGGACTTGTCTAATGATAATGATAATGATAATGATAATGATAATGATAATGATAATGATAATGATAATGACAATGACAATGACAATGACAATGACAATGACAATGACAATGACAATGACAATGATAATGATAATGATGATAATAACAGCCTTTTTCCTAACCGGCCAAGGCGGAAGACACGGAGAATCAAAAGATGAAAATTAAAGCTGAGTAAACTTTATTATGCCAGGAAGATCAGAACTGTACTTGGAATCTGTTTGCGGTTTGCTAACAACGAAGGTCAGAGGAATCAGACAGACAACCATTGAAAAAGCGAGAAAAATACTAGTTTCTTTGAGTTCCTGTCTTGCTGAGTGTGGCGTAGAACAAAGAAAACTGTAGGCGAGAAATGCCCAATATCCCCAATGTAATAATCTACAAATAATGCAATGCGTGTCGAATACGTTCTTATTTGGTCCGCTACCCGGAAAATAATCAAACGTGGTGTTATTGACACTAAACGCTATCATTGATGGAAAAAATAAAAAGGGAATTTATGGCCTTTGTCTCGCGACCTGCAGAAAAAAATACTCTCTAGTTCTTTCGTTCTCTGTAGCTAAGAAACCACTAAAAAGCTCGTTCAGCATTGTGTGACGTCATTGTTTACATTTTCGCTCATTAGCATACGGCTTGGCGCGCAGAAGGAAACATCTTTGATGCGAATTGAC
>OMLO01000612.1_pt1 | contig 24213 bp, 6 predicted proteins | sample 1674811 | NCBI WGS metagenome assembly OMLO01 (sample SAMN06265003, study PRJEB25207) | coral metagenome | isolation source: Coral host | place: Mexico:La Bocana,Puerto Morelos, Mexico | collected 2008-11-13
ATTCTTCTTGACTTACACAGTTTGCATTTGCATGTTGTAAGTCCGCCATTTTGTTACATTGACAACAGAGGCCGAGGAGATCTGGGGCATACATTTGTCTGTGAGAGTCTGGGACTGAATAAGTTATAATAACAACAAATATGGGTGAAATTTGCATCAAATCCTTCGTGGTCAAGTGGTTAGAGGTGCAGGAATACAGAGTGAGAGGTCAGAGGATCAAGTCCTGGTAAGGTTTGAGAAAAAAAAATAAAAAATAGAAACATTTGTGTGTAGGGGGGGTATTGGGGAGGTTCTAGACAGGGGGAGGGTGAAGAGTATATCAGGGGGGGGAGGGTGAAAGGGAGGAAGATGGTAGGATGTGGGAGGGTGAAGGCAAGGGAAGGAAGATGGTAGGAAGGTAGGGACACAAAATTTCCCGTAAATTGTTTTCAATCCCCCCCCCCAAAAAAAATACCATGCCCCTATTTTTCACCACACCCCAAAAGATGAAAGCCCTTGTCAGGCAGTTGATAAATAAACTGGTTTAAGAAAATTGAACTGGTTTGAAAAAAAATAAACTGGTTTGAAAAAAAATAACCACTGGCAAAAATTAAACCACAACATATGCAAGTCATAAACCTACCTCTTTTGATTTCCTTGTACTTCTCTTCATTTTCCAAGAAATTTGGGTCAAACTTGAAGACGTCTGAAGATTTAAGACAACAAACTTTGTTCTTCAGTTGCACTCAACAGAGTTTCAAAAGCATGCAAAAATAAAACAAACAAATTGTACAAACTGAGGTGTCTCAAAATAGTTTACAGAAGCTAGATTTTTATGGGCCATTATAACCACTCTTTCTCACTTGATGCTACAATCATGGTATCTACAAAACTGCCCAATCAACAGTGAACACATTGATATAATCAACGTGACACAACATGTTACCATAGCAACAGTATGACCAGCTAAAAACATCCCTAATTACAGCTTTAGGGGCTTCAAAAACAAAATTACTTCTTTCATGCTGCACTGGACATAAATAAAGTTCAGTGTAGTTACAGTTTAGAACTGGGACCCTTTTAAGAGTGAAAGTGGTGGAGAGAAAGCACATAGTTCAACAAACCACAAGAAAGATCTTTTAGCTTCCAGCACACATACTTAGAATGTCTTCTGAGTTGGATGTTTCCTCCAGCCGCAGTAAATGGGTTATTTGATCTTCTTCTTCCACTAGGTCAAGTCCCTCAGGAACAGCAGGATGATCCTACACAAAACACAAAAAAATTATTGACAGAACAATTTCCCTATTTTCATACATTTCTACTAGGTTTTCAGTCACATCATATGAAAAGGCAAAAATATTATTCTACACAAGAGCAACTGCCGGAGTGACACAGATTGCTGTGTTTTACATCTCTACATTGTTTCACTTTTCAATTGCATGTAGTTGCAGTATATTGAAATTGGGCACCCAGTGATATGAATACCTTAAATCCATCTTTTCTTATTGCAAACATAACTTCAATCATGTACTGGACTCGCTTGTCGATTTCAGCACTGTGGAGAATGTTCCGAAGCCTTTCAAATACAGCTGAGGAGAAACAAATCAAAGCGCTGAGAAGTTAATTGGTTACAATGTGTAAAACACAAAAGCAAAGCTCGTCGTCTGAAATGGAAAAATCAAAAAGCCATATATTTTTTCTTTGAACAAAAATTTTTGTTATCCACTCATTTTCATTCAAAAAAAGACATGTTACATACCGTGAACACCTCTTGAAGATACTTCAGACAATTTCATTCCTACTTCCTTCAAGAACCCAATCTAAAATCAAAACATAATGGGAAAACCAGAATATCATATTTTACTATAAATACTTATTTTATTCCAATATTTGTCACAATGAAAGGTGTAACTGCACCACTGATCTAGCTGAGGTAAAACTACTAAAACGTAAACTGAAAATGTTAGGCACATGCCTGCTTCAGGCCACAATTTAGTTATGAAAGAATAGGAGGTTTGCCGGCCTATAGAAAGGCTTTTGAATTGAGCCAAAGCTTGAGTGCTGTGTGCTTGGGCAAGGCTCAAGGCATCAGGGAAGTTTTGCCATGACACTAAATGTTACCAAAATTTGGCAGACTGCCCTACACCAAAGACTTTTATCTTACAAGTGAAGTTATGATGCCCTCTGATTCTGTTCAAATACAAAAAATTATGCCATACATTTGTAGCTCTCACAATAAATATGGTCACCACTTACCGCAACCTCCACACTATCATCTGTAGGTTTGTGTAGAAGGAGTGTCAGAATTTCCAATGCTAAAATCTCATGGGCCTAGAAAAAAGAAAGTGGAATACACATTAGTAAGAACTGATAATTTAAACAGACAGTATCATTTTCATAAACTAAACTCAAGTAGTTCCTTTAACATATCAGAAACAAATTCCATAAATAAAAAAAAAAGCAAAGTAGAGAGAATGATCAGCGTTACAGCAACTAGCTTAAAATGCATAAAGGGTGAAAGTTTCTAAAGAAACTGTGGTTCTGTGGGGGTAACAAGGTAATTTGGTTACATCAACTAAGCTGAAAATGCAAGCTGTACAATATATACATGTATAATATAAAGGACTTACCACTTGTTGATTGACCAAGTGAGCAATGAACCTTGTTGAGGACAAGCATACAGTCTGTTGGAAGCAAAAAACGGATGTATTTGTCAGTTCCTGCTGTGGGAGATGTGCTGGTCTTTGATTAGTTCAGTTGCCTCTACAGTGTGTTCCTAAAAAGTGAACTTGTACTCTGACTTATTTACAAGAGGGTGTAAAGAATGTTTGCTCGTCATTAATGTGGGGTCAAATGGTGGAGAGCCCTATACTGCTATAGAGCATTAAAATCTCTTCTAATGTGGGGTAATAATATGCAATGGCACTGTTGAGCCTCCCTGTCGATAATAAGCTTCATACATGTAGTCCAAAAAAAAAATCACAGCAGGGAAGATCACAAATGTGTTTGGTGACATCAATCAATTTTTAGATATGAGATAATTATATTGACAGTTACTGTCCAGTATATCAGTTAGGTGTTTTTCTTTCATGTTTTCTTTTATATTCTTGACATGGATGTTTTTATGGCTACATCGTGACAATTAAACAGATGATTGCTAGATTTCATAATTTCTGGGTTAGGCCTTCTTCAACAGAAATTCTATAGTGCACCTATCTTTGTTATTGGACAGTGTTCAGAAGGCAAAGCAGTCAAGAGAAGGCTAGCACAACATCTAGTATTTAAAACATCTGAATAGGAACATAAGCCACAACGAGCCACATTCAGTGAAATTAACAGAAACCCACCAAAATGATCAAACGCCTTTGGTGTGAAATACTCTGACAATGACACCAAAGACTATGATTGTTATTATGCCACTTGAAGGAAGAAATATATGGATATAAGATTTTAGATACCCATAAGGTTCTGCACTTTTGCACACTTTTGGCTAATACCAGTAATAATAGTGTCAAAACTTGGCTTAAATTGCATGCAAATTAGTGACCACACATTCACTGTGAAGCCAGCAAATTTGCATCACATTTTTTCGCACCCCAAAGATCCTCATGCCATGCATGAAGAAAGTCGAGATCTAACTCATCTGTTATTTAATTATACTTCCTTCTTTTGCAAGGGTTCATAATAGTTTCATTCCAAAGTGAAGCTGTTAAATAGAATGATGTGAAAAAGGAGCCCAATATGCTGACTTGTAAATGTACACATACCTTATCATTTCTTCTGTATGCTCGTCGGAACTGCAGTACAAGCCGACGCAGAAGAAGTTCTCCATTTTTGGGAAACTGTTGACAGAGAAAAGGAATTTTTCAAAACTCTATCTTTATTATGGACTAACATTTGTCTACGAATAAAGGGTGAAAGTTTCTAAAGAAACTGTGGTGCTGCGTCGGTGGGGGTAACAATGTAGTTTGGTTATATCAACTAAGTTGAAAATGTAAATTGGCCACCGTAACGAGTTATAAAGCTGACGTTTCGAGCGTTAGAAACGTCAGCTTTATAACTCGTTATGGTGGCCAATTTACATTTTCAACTTAGTTGATATAACATTTGTCTACAACAGTTCAAACCCACTGAAGTCATACACTGTTTTACGGTTACTGTAACAGTAGCAGTAACTGTAGCCACAGTACTAAATTTATCCACATTACGCTCATGGGATGCTAAATTCATCAAATACTAATTTAAATATAACTACTCAGATCATAATATTATAATTTTACATAATAAATAGTTATCTTCAAGTGTTCAAGAAATCCTAAACACAGCAAAAAGCATTGGATATGTTGCAACATTTCCCTTAAATGATTAATCTTGTATAAAACTCCATGAATAATTGCTCAGTTTGAAATAAAGTTGGGACTGTATCTAAAAAGACCTGGTCTGGACACTTGTTCCGCCATGACTAAATTCATCCAGATATTAAATCAATCCAAAGACATCAAAGTAACTTGATAAGACAATGCTTCATTACGAAACCAACCTGCTGTAAGTGACCACCCAAAACACTAAGCCTGGTCACTTATGGCAGGTCATCACTTATGTCAAGTTAGACCATATTGGGTCAAACTTTTGCCAGGCTCATTAGTATCTGGTAACTACAGAGAAGACATAACGTAATACCCATCTAGACTCATGTAATGATGTTTAGTAGCCACAAAAAATTAAACTTTCCAAAAAATTTATTATTATTATTAATATTATTATTATATTAGTATTATGGTTCGCTTCTGATAAACTAATTAATGAGTCAAAATGAATAATACTAAGTATTATCCAATTTCTGCACTATTATTTGTCAAGTGGTTGCTTATGAGAGGTTAAGAGTGGCCGCAGTTGCTTACAAGAATTGCTTGCTTACAAGAGGTTCTAAATACAGTGATCTGATTTGAACACTTGTTATTTTGGAAACCTGGTTGCTGAGGAGAGGTGGTTACTTACAAGAGATGTTCACAACTGGAGGTTCAACTGTATCTCTGAATGCAAGTTATTGCTGGCATGCATAACCTATAATCAAGGCAAGCTGATGATTTAATTGCTCAGATTCAACAGTAACTCAGACAAACCTTCGTGTTTAGAATGGCCACAAGCGCAGCATAGACGTGTGTAAATGTTGGTGACGCAACCTGTGCTCTCATGATTGACTGAGACAGTACTCCTCTGCAACAAGAAAATCAACACCTTCAGTGGGAAATCTTCAAGTCAGAGATTTATAAATCTTGTGCAACACCATGAGCAAATTTTATCGCAGCAATGAAAAATCCTTTCACATCTTCGCGAATCCCACAAAGTGACTGGAGAGAGAGGGAATTAGCCATAAGTCTTACCTTCCTCTAACAATGTTTTCCTGAAAAAGCTCTCTCACAATATTGCCAATGTTTGATGTATTTACCTGCGATCAAAATAAAAACAATTTCAGCCTACCAATACAGCCTTTCTACAGATGTAGATTATTACCAACAGCAAGAGAAAAAATAAAAAAAGTCAATGTTTTTAATTAGTTATGTTGTAGTTAAAAATTAAATTCAAGTAAAATAATTTTAACCTAGTTTGATTCTCAATTTCCTTTGTCTTCTAACCCTAATAAGGGTTAAGAGACAAAAAAATTAAATTTTTACCTGAATTTAACTTTTAACTACAACAGTTATTTCGAGTGAATTCATACCTTGTTGACAAGACCATTTATACTTTTCTTCAGAGCTTCCCAACTGAGACGCTGATAAGCTTCACTGAAATCAATAAGTAACTAATATATAAAACCCATGGATATACTTTTCATAACATTTTACAATTCCCTTATTTTCAAATATGCAACATAAATGCAAAGTTGCCACTGCAAAATTTTGCGGATCAATTCTGACAAATTTAGAAAACTGTAATTTCAACCAAAATGGTCACAGAAAACTAATAAATGCATTTTAAAAAAACATCCTAAAAGTTCTAAAAAGTAGTGGCCCTCCAAAAGTAGCAAGTAAATTCCCTCCAAACAATTTATCCCTTTCTTCTCTATCACTAAATTAATATATTGAACAAATTTTGCATTTAAAAGTATGAAGGATTCACCACAGAGGATACGTCTTGGCTACCTGAAACTATCAACCCACCAAACTTACAACCCTCCAAACGTAGATGAGGACATGCAAGAACAGAATGAAAGAGTCAGACTAATCAGAACAGCTATAAATCTGAAAGTAATGGGGTTGTTACTTTTTCAATATGCCAACATACCTGCTCTTATCCTCAATACTTTCTTGCATCATCTTGAGTCTTGCTGGTGGAATGTATGCACCACCTACAAGAGACAAAAATGGAATACTGTGTTTGAGCTCTAAACTTGATCCCAAGATTTTATAACATGATACTGGTCAGCAGATACTTTGTTTTGAGAGGTGTCAATTGACCATAAAATGGATGCCCAGTATCAAAGAAGGACACTATAAACCAAGGCTGTATGTCTCGGTTAACCTATTAACTGGAGTGTGGCTGACATCTTGCACTACTTTGTCATCGCCGTCGTCATCATCCTCACGTATACGCACCCATGAGCAATACCGCTAGCCATGACAACCACAGCAAAATTAGTTCACGGGTTTCTTTAACTTTCCTATGTGGTATGGGGCTCCAGCTATTATACCTGTAACCAGTCAAAAACTGGGCACAGAAAAACACCAAAGTTAAAACTATGATACCATTCTGCCAAAAGCTAGTGCACAATAATTATTAGCGTTCTACTGATTCAACTGTGAAGTACAACAAACAGCTCTTTGTACCTGTTCTTGTAAGCAGTGGATTATTGGGGTTTGCCTTTTTCTTAGCAGGCTCATCTGTCTTTTCACTGTTCTCTTCTGCTCCAGCTGTTTCTACTCGTTTATTGCTGTTCTGAGTGTCATCTTTCTCCACTCTGTCTTCAGGACTGGGGTTGTCATGTCTCTCATCATCTGATGGTGTATCCTGTCTTCTTCTTTCAGATCTAAGTTCTTTTCTGTGCCTCCGAGAATCAACTTCTTCATCATAATCCCTATCATCTTCACTTCCACGTCTTCTCCTTTCACGTCTGTCTCGGTCGTGGCGCCTTTCAGAATCATATTTACTTCTGTCTTTTCTCCTATAAGACTTTCTATCGTCATCACTATCACTATGCCGTATTCTTCTGCGATATTCCTTGTCATCATCATCTTTATTATCATCACTTTTCTCCCTGTTTTCTTTGTCTTCTCTATTTCTCTTTCTACAGATGCAACAAGTTACTGTCAAAAACCTGTTATTAGACCAACGATGTAGTGAAGTGTATTTTCACAATTGGCGAGTGACCTTATTTTTCTCATTGAAATGTGACATGTGTTTTTGTTAATGGCTGTGAACCAAGATTTCCAAAGAAATTTTCCATGGAATGAGAAATAAACATTGAATTCAATATCCTGTGATCCATTATCAGTGCATATCTTCTAATTTCCGGGGGCAAATTCAAGAATTGAGAATTCTGAATGGTCAAAAACCTCAGATGCATACATGTAGGAATGGTGAAGATATCAAATGAGGCTGTGCTCTTTGGTTTTGTTAGTAAAATGTCCTCCTTTTTTGTGAAATGTGAAATGCAGGAAACTTTTTCAGTAAGTAGTCTTAATCAATCAACAGTCCATAGTCCATTTAAAACAACTGTCCATAGTTATTCAATATAACAATCACAATATGTTTGGAATAGCAAAAAAAATTCTTATAGAATAACACAGGTGATAAACTCCCATATACCCATTATACCGGTAACTACAGTGTACCATTTGTCTTGTCTATGCATTTAGTTCTAGTATGTAATGTCTGTCTTACAAATATCAGGTTAGCAATTCCTTGATTCAGACAGTGCATGTACATGTTCAGAAACTCACCTCCAGCATTGGTTATTGGCCTACATTGCAGATTTTACCAAAATAGTATTCCCCCCCCCCCTTCCAGACTTCTCCCAAACCAGTGGTACTAAATACAGATCTGACAGGGTCAGCCTAGGAGGGGTGTGTTTTGACAAATTTACTCAGAAATAATAATGTCAATTATTCGTGGAAATTGAAATACATGGACAGTGAAATCTCTTAAATTAATAACCTACACGCACAATGCTACATGTGTGACACAAGTTTGGTTTGAAATTTCAAAAACCACTTTTGTTGTTACTCTTAGTTGTTGTTGTTATTATTTTCAAGAAGTTCCAATGGCTGCAATGGGTATGAGCAAAGGAATCCACAGAATAAACTGTTTTGAAAATGCCATCCAGTTACAACCGAATCAAAACACACATTACAAGATTTTGACCAGTACTTCTGAAAACAATTCATTTGTATTTCACTAGTACTTACTTCTTCTCATACGGCGATCTTGATCGAGACCTTGATCTCGCCACTCCAGTGCTGGGAGATTTCGAATGTGTTACGGGCTTACCACCCAAAAATAAAAACAGACATTGCATAAGGTTAATAAAGAACTTAACTTAACTTAATTCGTTTCGTAGCTGCGAATTCAATTCTCAATCTCACCTGGACAACACTTCGTATTCTCGAACGTTCAACCTCCGCCATGATACCTATATTTGTTATAAAAGCTCCTCAAAATAGTTTCTAAATGATAGAGTAATTATTACACACACTGACTTCTTTCTTTGAGCAATTCCTTGTTAATCTTCAGTGGCTGAAGTTTTATGTTGGCGTGCGTTGGACGTTTCGATGGTTCTTTGACTAGGCAGCCGCGCCTGAACTTTGCTGATTTGAGCGAGGGTGGGGTGGGGAAGATCAAGCTGCTACTGTCCTCTTTGAATCATACCCCGGCTGAAAAATAACATTTTGAAAAATGGCCAAAGATTATTGTGCTCAGCTTGCTTCTGGTCCGGAGTGGGTGCTCCCAGAAAAATTGAGTAGGGGTGTGAATTCTGAGATTTTCCTTTCCCTGTTTATAACCTGATCCCCCTGATCACTGTTGCAGTAATATTTTTCTTGGCAAATCTTCAGAAGAAAAATGCTTTCATAGAGTCAAAGGCTATAGAAAACCTTGATATTCATCCTGATAATGTTCTTGAAGTGGGATTTGGTTCTGGAGTTGGACTGACTAATGAGTTGAAGACTGGAACAAAACAGTGGTCAAGTGTACCTCATTGATATAATCTGAACAAGTGGTAAGTTGTCAGGTTAGGGAGCACTTGAGCAAGATAGGTGGGGCTAATTCTTGCCAGCTCAGGACTGTCACTCCGCCCCAAAGGAAAAATGGTGTTCTTTATGAAGCCATTATCTTAAATCCCTTATTGACCTAGATAGTGCAGACAAGATTGACATTGGTGTTGTTAATTTTGTGTGATTTCCATCCTATAAGCTACCTAATTCTTTTTGAAGTTTAAAATGACTAGGTAAATATTCTTGTATGTTCGCATGTAAGGTTTTCCAAAGAAAGTGTGCTGGGCCCCCCAACGTCAAAAGTTAAGTGGTCCTGACATCTGAAAAAGAGAAAAATAATATAAGTCCTTTTTCAGCACCATTTTTCATTCAAAGTTTTTCACATTATAACCCTCATAAGATAGAGAGAAAGGGAATGTTTGATATGTTTTTTCAATTTTATGTGTCTTGAATCCCCCACTTTTCTTTTTATAAAGCTTCAATCTAAGAAAGGCATTTGGGTGCCAGTATATCTTAGTTTTTTTTCATCTTTTGTTTTGCTGTTTTATTTCATTTGAGTAAAACTTAATTGTGTGTCGTAAGATGGGGTTCGAGTTTTCATATTACAAAAACTAACTTAAAGATGGGTTCAGTTAGGTGGTGGGCAATGGAAACATTTTATGGGGATGGTCTAGCTTACACACATAACTGTGATGATCTTTATATATTATCAAAGTTCTTTAGTCACAATTTCATATATTAAGCTTGTTTGCTTGGTTTGTCTCTGATCTTAATATTAATTTCAACCTTTATGTCCTATAATAGGTTGACCTACCCAACAAGAACTTCAAGTCTTCCATGGAGAGGCAGAAACTTGAAATTGTTGTGTTATGGAACTGCCATACATTGACAAGTTCTTTGGGCGAGTGTTTCATTATTCTGATGGTTCTAGTTTAGTAGGGATTAAGATGGAGTAAGACATGGAACCTGCAACTCCTTGCCACTCCTTATTCAAATATTTCACCAGGTTCCTTGGGTATACAGTGTTCTATACTGAATTGTCTATGCACAGTGTTGGGATGTCAAAGTATGCAATTTGTCTGTCTTCAATAATTCACTTTGTACCTGCACTTTGTGTTCTAGGAGTATTTCATGTACGGCTTAAGATATAAAAACCCTTGTCTAATAAACATCAAGCTTGGGGGAGCCATCCAGTCAAAGAAGTCATGATCACACAATTCCATTTTATCACATTTATTGACAGTTCACATAATTATGCTACATGTACACACAGTAGTGTAATGAGGTATCTGATATGAAAAGCTCACTAAAATGTTGTAAGCTGTACTTGAAAGCTAATACTACATGCATTGTCTGACTGTATGGCTAAGATAATTTATAATTTTATTCACTATCACTAATTAATAAAAGCTAAATAGAATGACATTGAACAATATTAATTCACTGATATGATACAGATATTAAGTATGTTTGTTACAAATGTTTGCCTATTAATGAACTCTTTCTCCAAAACAGTTGATAATTCATTCAATGATTAGACCTACACAAATGCACCAGGTAGTTTCCAAAACATGTTATCAACTATGTTATCAACATGTTATTAACTATCAACTAATGGAAGTCAATAAACTGCAATCTTCAAGGGTAAGCAGAAAAAAAACATTAACATCTTTTTGGGCAGAAATCTCAATAGAGTTAAGGAACCTCTCAGGCTCACTGCTCTTGTAGTTTTTTTTTTGCACACTTGTTTGAAAGCAAGGCTTCTTGCAAAATGTTTCTTATGAATATGAGTTGATTTGCATGAAAATGAACCTGTAAACAGTACTCATTTTCATATGAATGGTTTTGTACGTAGATTTGTTTTGACGCAGAGGCAAAAGGCAACTCAGAAATGGTCTGTTGTGGTCTCTGATACCTTGTTACTAACTGCAGCTTAATCCTTGAAAGTTTTTTCACTGTCACCGCTAGCAACAATAGCATTGACTTGAAAATATTTAAAAGCATTTCTTGAATTTGTTTTGTGAAACTAAAAACACAAACAAAACACCATTGACAATAACAGCAACCCCACGCTATAAGGGTATTTATTTAATTTACAGTCAGTATAGTTAGCTGCCAGTTTTGTTAGTATGGGTTGCATTTGAAAGTCACAAATAATTCCTGCATAGAAGAGCCATGAGAGTAAATGCTGTTCTTTCATTAGTCTCACAGCTATGAAACCTATTTGTGCTCTCAACTTGTTTTGTGGCCTTGTGCTGATGAAATGTCCAACTACACAGTCAAGTATTTAAAAAACCAAAAACACTACACATGTTATTTAAAAAGCAAAAATGTGCCCTGTACATAATGTATTTACATAAAAGTCTTTTTATTGAGACCCTGTTAATTTAGAAACTCTCTTAGTTTCTATTTTTTCTTTAGGACTGAGTAGTTGCCAACAGTGAAGACAGAAACACATATGATGTAATCAGTCATCTCATTTACTGCACATGTCCACTTTACATTCAAAACAACCTGCCATTCAAAACAATCTCCTTATTTCTACATGTACGATTACAATATCTTAAGGATACAATACACAACATTCCTACTGTTAATTTATGATATTCTTCTATTACATTTAAGAAATAGAAAACATATACCATGTTTCTATTGAAAATACCGTAATGCAAAAAGAAAATCAACTTGTTTACTGTGTTTCTATCAAGTTACAGAAATACGGTTTTAAACTAATCAGCACAATGTAAACATGTACATGAAATTAGCTTGGGCATTATTTTAATATTGAAGTGCCTGTGAAGTAAAAAAATAATAGCAGCTTATTTGAAATGCTTTTCAAAATACGGAAGAATGGCGTTTTCTGGAAATATTAGAGCAGTGTCCTTCAAAGTTGGCACCAGAAGAACACAAAGCCATTGTCATGGCAATCCTGTATGTTTTGAGATGGACTCTCTATCCCACTTTTAAGGTTTGCAAATGGGGATATTTGGTTTTTGACAGAAAGAGACTTGAGCTAAGAGTGTTGTCCTGACAATAGCACTAAGGGTGTCATACTGTTTCTTTTGCTATGTACAATCCTGACGCCAAGTTTGAAGAACACTGCTCAAATGCTTCTAAAGATTTTCTTGATTCAGTATTTTACTGTTTTAGTGACACAATTTATGACCTCATCGCTTCCCTCATTTCCATAATACAAAAACATCAATATCTCTAAAAACAAAAAAGATAATCCAAAAAGAAAAATGCCATCCTTCTTTATTTTGAAAAGCCTTTCAAACAAGAAGCAATTATTTTTTACTTCATTGGCCCTGAAAATAAAAAGCTTAAAAACAATGTTTGCAATTTAAAAATTATTATAAGATCCAAAACATCAGAGAGAAACTTCTTCTTTTGAATGAAATAAAATGCTAACACTGAAATGAAAGAAGTGCAAATTTCCATGCCACTTGATTGCAAGCTAATAGAACCTTAATTCACAGCACCATGTCATCATCAGTCCACATTGCTTGTTTGACTTGGCCTAAACAGAGAAAAGAAATATGTTAATAGGGAGAGTAATTTACAACAGGTACCCTTACTGGTGACAATGTAAATCAGACTGGGACATTTTAATCCAGGATAAGCTTTGCTTTTTACAAACAGAAGGAGGAATAGGCAAGAAGTTGGAATGTCAAATTATTGAGTGGAGTAAAAAGATAGTACATTGTTCTTTGATTAGAATACTTTAAAATTATGAGCTTTCAACAATAGGACTAGTTCGTATAGTGTGATTGTCCGGGTGAGGGTAGTTCTGAAAAGAACTGTTCTTTGTGACTGACATTTCGACAACCTGAGCAGAAGTCTTCTGCTCAGGTTGTCAAAATGTCATTCACAAGAACAGTTCTTTTCATAACTACCCTCACCCGGACAATCACACTATACGAACTACTGATACTCCTGGGTTCAAACAATTTACAACAATAGGACTGTTGCCTTCAACTGATAATGTACGAAAAGTCAACATTAAACTCTTATTCAGAGTGAGCAGTTGGTTAGGGGGGGGGGGAGGCCTTGAGGCCCCTAACAACTTTCTCAAAGGTTAGTAACATTAAAAGTATTAAAAAGCAGTAGCAACTTTTCCTCAGATTCGTCTGGTCATGCATGTCATTGGCAAAGGATCATCCAAGTAATATTTCCATGGTAACATTCTTGTTTCATGGCATGTTAAATTTTTAAAGCCCTATAACAATGATGAGCAGACACTTGGACAAGCTCAAAAGCTGAAATTACCATAGAGTAATTATGTACAGGTATATACATATTCTGTATACGTAATTATATGGTATGGAGTTCAATTTGAAATTAATTTGCAAACGTAAGTTATTCATAAATGTGAAATTTCACGGGCTGCTTTGGCAAATGCAATTTCAGCTTTTTGAAAAAACTCAAAAGTGCAAATTAATTCCAAATTGACTATGAAAAACCGTATGATTATTTATTAATAACATAAACATGCATAGATTTGCTTGGAAGAAGTGCCAAAATATTTTTCTTTTCCATTTGAGAAAACTGTTTTCAAAGTTCCCTCACAAAAGTTTCCTCATCATTTTACGTGATCATCATTGTTACGTAATCATCATTTTACATGATCATAAAAAAGTTCATTCATATAGAAAAAGTAGGATAGACATTGAACAAATAGAAGGCATGCTTTTCTCGTGTTACATTCTGCCAGCAATTTAAATTCTGAGTGGTGCAGTATGACAACTTAGCTACATTCAGTATTGAAGACTTTGCTGTTTCATTAACACAGCATGTTGTTAATTATAGACCCCTGAACTCTTTTCCAGGATGCTTGAAACATCCATATAATTGCATACTGGGTTCCACTGTACTAGCAACAACCACTGGAACACCATTCTTTCTACATGTCTGTTGCCTCAAAAATTACTCAGAACCCCTCTAATGAGGCCTTCATTGAGTACATTTCTACTTGATATTACCCTTAAAATTAAACATTCAGACTTTTATACATACCAGTTATTCCTGAAATCTGTTGTTACTGGTTGCCTTACTGCTGTGTACAGCCAACATCTCTGACTGGTCCACTAGATGGCCTTGAAATTTCAATGTTGATGTTGTAGTGATACAAAGCTCTGTAACAGACCCACTTCTCTGGAATGTTTTGATTGGACACTTTCACTGCGATCACAGTGGTGTCAGAGACTAACACATAGGCGACATCATACTCAAGCTCTGCCATGGGTTTGTAGTTTTCTGGATACTCCATGCCTGGAGGGAGATCCAAGACACACGTCAGTGTCTGGGGAGCATCAGCTGGGATTTTGCTGTGGATGAATGGCAGCTGATCAATGTGCCATACGACTGCACCATATTCCGGCTCATACTTTGCTTTACCAAGAGACACTGCAATGGAACACTTTGAATTCCTCAGTCTGCTCTTGATTGCTGCAGCACGCCTGCCCTTACTGGATTTAATGGATTTCTCCCCTCTGAATGTTTTTGATGTTCTAAAGAGAGGTACCCATGACTCAGGAATTGGAAATCTGAAAACCACATTGTTTCTCAGATACTTTGCCATCTTGGTTTCCTGGCAGACTTGGATTTCAGCTTTCAGTTCGATTCTTTGCTCGCTGTGTACATTCAACAGTGTTTTCACTAGGAGGGGTAGAGGTTTATGGTGATCCACTGGAAAACGCATCAGCTCAAATGTACATGCATCTAGTGGATGAAAGGTTATGGCATGTGACTGGTTAAAGGTTGTGGCATCAACACATTTGTGAAAATCACAATGACGCAGTTTCACCCAGTGATGAACCCGCTGTGGTTTCTCCTCTCCTCGCAGACGAGCCTCCTCCCTCTCTCTGAGAACAATATCATTTAGTACCAACTGGCATTCAGGGTCTCCAGTAAGAAAAGCTCGAAATTTGATTAACACTTTAGAATTTTTCCTTAGGACAGTACCATCACCAGATAAAATAACATGAGTCAGATCCTCAAGATCAACAAAAACTTCATCATGACGGTAAGTGATGCCCCTGTCCCTGTAAGCTGGAAGAAGGCGAAGTGAATTGTTAAAAGATTCTAACAGTTCTTTGATTACAATGTGACTTGGAGATGCAATTTTAATGATAGGAGTCCCTTGTGCTGTGTGCTCTATGGTGCCACGATGTCGCAAACTTCTTGCTTCAATATACTTGACATACTCTAACTTAACCGTGTGAACTTTGGCCCCGTGCTCAAATGACTGTAACTTTGGTGTTGTGAACACAAAATAAGCCTGCAGTGGGATCTCTCGAAAGGGTGCAGATAATTCATATTCTTCAAAAATCTGCAAGGTTGTACCCTCCAGCTTTATAACCACAGGTTTCCACTCGCGTGAACCAATTTTACGCTTCTTGTCAGGGAAGCGTAGAAGCATAGACCATGACCCGCTGGTTGTCAATGGTGTTTCATCAACAAGGGGTTTTTCATTTGCTTCAGCGGCTTGCTGATCCTGACTAACTTGTTCTAAAGGTCTTGTATCCACTTGATCTTGAGCTACAACATATTCAGGTTTGTGAACTGATTTAGAATCCTCACTAGTCAGTGCTGCTGTGGGTTCTGAAACCAACACGGTTTCTGCGCCATAGAGGGGCGTGGAGGAGGAGATAGGACCTTGAGTCACTGCCGGATAGGCACTTGATGAATTTGATGCACTCCTATCAGCTTGAAATGGATTTGCAGGGCTTGGCTTTGTATCTGGTTTAAAAGGATTACTTCCTGAAGTGGATGTTGTAGTCGTGAATGGATTTGGGCTTGTTGCAGCACTACTTAAGTTGGATTTGCCACTGACATCCAACTCCAACAAGTCCAGATTTTGTCCTACTAGGCCGATCGAATCACCAAACGTGACCCACGAATGATGGACTGAAGCCGAAGCAGCAGAAGAATTGGTTTCCTGCACTTCCTTACCTGCGGTTGAATCATCAAATTGAATCCACGACTTACTCGCAAGTAAATCCAGTTCAGCTGAAGTGAATGACACAGGAGCCATAGCTGAGGTCGCTTCGTTTACTCCTTTACCATTAACTACCTTTCCTACTTGCAAACCAGTAGTGGTCTGTTTCACGTTTTCAACCGCTGAATCCGGCTTTTGAAGATCACTTTCAACAAGACGCTTCTTCGTTTCTAAGTTACCAAGTTTTCCGTCTAAACTTGCTTTCTGGCTGTCATTCGAACTCCCTTCCTCGCCAAAACTGACCCAGTTAGATCCAAGCTCTTCTTTACTTTGCTTTGTATCAGAGCTATTACCAACTTGCGGCTGCTGAGAATTACTCAAAGTCGAGCGGAGAGCGCCTTTGTCGAGTGTTGCCCGATTGACAATGTTAACAGCTGATTTCATACTCTTCTCAGTGGGCGAATGCGAGTTCGAACGTAGATTTTTACCAATTTCTCCGTGGTTAATGGATAAAGAATTCGTTTGAATGACTTTAGTTTCAGTTACAGTCGCCAAATTGGAGATAATGTTTGTGGTTAATGCGGCTTGGGAATCAAACGCCGCCATGTTCGAATCCTTCGAAACTGTCGTGGGTGTGTTTATATTCAGGTCTTTGGCGATCGAGGAGGCTTTCGTTCTCTTAGAATCATCTGTCGATGTTCCTTCTCCGAGACTTTCCTCAAATGTAGTCCATTGTCCTGAAGAAATAATCTTTTCTCCAACAAGAACTCCGTCGTCAGCTGCTGAACGAGTATAATCACCACTCACGCCGTTCAATTCGCCTGCAACAACATCTGCCTTACTCTTTGAGAAATCTTTTGATTGAATAGAATTTTCCCCGGCTGTCAATTCTCCTTTGTTAGATTTTGAAGAAGATTCGCGAGCGCCTAACGCCTTATCTGTAGCTTGATCAGAGGTTGTTTCCAAAAGATTCGAAGAATCAACGCCAGGTTCAAGATCAAATTGCTGTGGAGTGTTTATCTTACTCGGCGAAGTCTCCGAATGTTTGGATTTCTCCGGTAAATTCTCCCCCGAGTCAGTTCCTGTAAGTCCATTCTCCTCTTTAATTGAAGAATTGCTTGGCTGACTGAGAGCTTTTGGATCGTTAATTATTTCACAGTTTTCAGAAAAATGGTTTTGTACCAAAGGCGATTTTTCGTGAACGGAAAGGCCGCTAATTTCTCTGTTCTCTTCATCGAAATTCTCCCATTTGCCGCGTTTTAAAGATTCAGGCGGTGTCCCAGTATTATCCTCCATTGTGTCACGCTATACAATAAATATCAACATAATTTTCAACTCGACCAAAGAGAAGACGGGAAAAGTAGACCTTCGACGTCGATAATCTGCCTGAGAGCATGATGTCGAGGCAGCCAAAACTTATCGTCCCCTCTACCCTTAGTATCAGATTTGTATCATTCCGATTTGAAGTAATTATTGTAATCTTTCTTTAGGTGGCCAATATAAATCCGCAATATAATCGTATTGCCGTCTTTTCGCTTTTACTTTCAAGCTCTACAATTTTTTCTACTGTCACTTTATCTTGCGAACTTTACTCGAGTCATCTGATCGGATTGTATAATCCCGCCATGTGTTTGCTAATGTGTTTCCACTAGATAGGGCGATTAAAGTTTCCTGACCTTTAGTCTGTTTATGATGTTATTCAATTTTTTTTCATAATATTTAAGTATTCTAATAGCACGCACGTACAAACTACAGTTGGGAGAATTTCGCTGCAAAACATGTTCTCTTTTGCAATGTGAGAATTTTTTGCTGTTTGAGGTAAATGAGGGCCTTAGGACTTTTAAATTCTGCCATTTAATTTTTGGACAAGAAGCTCAGAAAACCTGCCGCTAAAACATCGATATAACTTTCATCATCAGTTTTAGTTCATCTTTATGAAATTGCATAAATTATAAAGGATCAGGGCTTACTAAGAAGAGAAACTAGCCACTCATCTGAAAGGAACATCGATAGAAAAAAAAAGTTAGCTAGTACAGGTTTTCAAGGTTCTGTAAAATCCAGAAGTTATTTCGAATGTGAGTTTCTCAATAAAAAAAGTACGCGAAACGCGAAACTAACACCTGCTTGAAGCACTGTGGCCGTAAAAAAATTCTACAGATGCTATGACATTATCCCTACTCAAAAGATTGATTCTCTCAACTAATTTTCAGACGAACTTCTCAATGTTACCTCCGCACTATTTTCTATTGAAATTATGACAGATCGAAGAGTCGCGACGGGGGCGGGCGAGGTATCCACGCGCATTGCTTGTGCGATGTGAACCTGCGTTGAGAGAATTTTTGGTCAGCGTTTCACAAAAAAAATCCAAAATGGACTCCAAAATTTCCCTGCCAGAGGTCTCTCATGGCGCGGCAAAAATGAGAGGAGGGTCTCTCTCCCTCCTCTCATTTTTGCCGCGCCGTGAGAGACCTCTGCTAGCAGGGAAAAATAGAGGAACCAGAACAGATGTTGGCAAAGAAGGCATCGTCACTGTTTTTGGCTCGATTTTAGGGGTTTTTAATAAGAAAAAATAATATTGATATCAATCTTACTTTTCTTTTTACGGGTAAATTTCCGTTTGCGACGCAGGCCACTCTGGATCGTGCCGATTCATTTTCGTGATCAGTCGTTCGTCGATCACATGATGATGTTGCATGTTGTGATCACGGGTAATCTTGCTGCCAATGTGTTCGTTCGAGTTGGATGAAGTCAGTACGTTTTATCGTTTCAGATGAGGAAAGAATTCATCGCAAGCGTCGTTTGGTGTCGGGGATTATAGTTCTACTCCTGGTGGATGTTATCTGGGTCGGCTCCACTGAGCTGACTGATGTAAGAAACCTCTCTTTACTGATGCTTTTACCAGCTTTGAATAATAAATAACCTGGTAAATAACGAGGAAAGATCACCAAGAAGGCAGTAAGGCCTTTGTGTCTTGTCAGAATTTATATATATCAAATATAGACTATAGTTTTAGCTAACGTTACTATTATTATCTTTACCTACTATCTTTTTAGTTTATCTTCAAACATGAAGGATTTAACAAGCCTTTCTTTTCATCATATGTGAAGACATCTTCCTTTATGATCTACTTGACTGGATTTATATTTTATGAACCTTGGAGATTACTCTGCATACAGTCCATGAATCCAACATTTTCTAAGGTACATAGACATTAATTTTATTACTTTTTTTAAAAAAAAGCTGAAATTGCACTTCTTGAAGCGGCTCATGCAATTTCAGCTTGGTTTGAAAAATTGGGTAGTTTGAAAAAAAAACATGGAGGAAATTACAGTGTTGAACTGAAGGAAGGGAAGCAACTTTTAATTCCAGTTATTAGGAGGGTTGAAAAACCAAGGGTTCAAGAGATCAGGATTCCACTGGAATTAATTTTAAGAGAATAGGACATCACTAGTGATCATTTTGAATTCATTAATTTCTCCCAGGTATCGGTTTCAGTAAAACAAGCTGGAGAGAATTCATCACTTTTGCATTCACCAAACTCTTCAAGGGAGTCCTCATCAGTTGCCGCTCCACTAATGGTAAAACTGCATTATCATTTTGGCGTGATGTTAGAAATTGTGTTTCCATGGGGACCAGTAGGAAACATTTGGAATGTGTTAATCATCATGCTTGTCATGTTTCTGGGCGAACTCAAAAGAGTTAAACCAGAGGTGTCAGCTGTGCTTAACAGGCGTTAATAATGATGTTATGTTCATAGAGGATGCCACACAAGGACATTTTGTTGCACCTTCACTTAGTGCTTAAAATAATTTAATTATTTATTTAATTATTTATTTTAAGCAATTAGACAAGTACGTAATATGACATAATAATCTCAGTCATTTATTCTCTTCATAAATGTTTATTTAGAATATTTGTAATACTTAATCAAATGGCAATAATCCTTTGGTTAATGAGCAGATAAATAGTGTAAATTATATTTTAATTACAGTTATTAATTATTGATTAATTTAATTATGTTATGTATTCGCTATTTTTTAAATAGAGTACATGTACCATGTTTCTGTAGAGTTATAGGAACACGAGTTTGTGCTGTGGGAACACAAGCTGCAGGCAAGTGTTTCCAAACCTTTTTTGAGTTCTCTTAAACTGCTATGAGTGTTTCTATAGAACAATTAGATTATGAGCTTGAGATTTCTATCGCATGATAGAAATCAAGAGCGAATAATCTTATTGTGTTAGCATAAATCTACTAGTCATTCAAAACGTTATAAAGATCCTCTTCACAGACACTTTGAAAACACCATACACTGCTACGCTACTCACTATCTATCACAGAATAGATAGTGGGTAGTGTAGCCAATCAGAGCGTGGCATTTGTGATAGAAAAAACTTAGTAGAAACTCTTAACAATAAAAATGTCAACAGTGTCCTAAAAGGCAAATTGGGAATGTTTGTAAAACCATCATAATCAAAGTTACTGTCACAAGCACTATTTATTATAGTATTAGGTAGTGACATAGTCACTGAGTCTCTCGGGGGTTCGGGTTCGGGCCGACGTCATGGATTAGTCCGGGGGTTGGTTGCGCCGCTAGTAGATTTATACTAAAACTCGATAGAAACACGGAGAGCATGTTTTCTATTTCTTTTAGAAAACACCACTGCAAAAAAAAAAGAAAAACAACTTGTTAAATTTGATTATCAAAATGTAAATTATCTTTCCTCACACCATCATTGCGTCAACAGCACATGCTAGTTCTGTATTTCTATTGAGTTATGGAAACACGATTTTTAACCAATCAGCACACATATTTTCTTATGGTTTTAAAAGTAATTATCAAGCTATAAAATCAAATTATAATGAAGGAAAAATTGAATGCTAGAATTAAAAAAGATAATAATTTTAAACTTGGACCTCAATGAAGCCACCACAACTATTTATTTGTTTACAGTCTTCTGTTGTAATTTAAACTGCAGCATGAGTCAGCATTTGAGCAAGTTACAGATGATGAGCTATCCAACCTTAACAGTCAGCCAGTTGATGCTGAAAGTGGTTATTCTGAAATAATTCAAAGTAGGTGAACACTACATTGTACATATCCCAGGCTATTTGATGTCTAAGCAACACGTAAATAATACCTATTAGTACTTTTTCTTTAAAGGTAGGTTGCAAAATCAAGTAACTAAGTCACACATAATAATAATGATTATCAGGCAGATTATTTTTAAATCTGCCTGATGAGTCCATAAGCACGAAACTCAGAGTCACAGTGAATCATGTGTGTTTTCATTTAGTAACCCAATTCTAATAATAATAATAATTAACTTTCTTTTGCGAGGTTAACACATGACAGTCATGTGACTGACAAACCCATGGCCCTCGAATACCCGATCGAAATGTTGAAATGTAGAAATGTTGATTTTTGAGGAGGGAGGAAAACCGGAGAACCCGGAGAAAAACCCACGGAGCAAGGACGAGAACCAACAACAAACTCAACCCACTTATGACACACAATGCTTTTCTCTTCATGTGGTTAGGCAATCATCTCTTTTTTCTCTTACTCTACCTGTTTATAAATGTTTTCATTTGTTAATAATTTAGGACCAAGAAAAGCCTGTGCTCCAGGAGTAGCCACTCACTCTAACTCTTGTATAATGAACTGCTTTCAGTACTGCCTGATAGACCATGAGCAGTTCATATTTTCCTGTAGTTTGTTGAACAAAAAGTGGAAAAGAGAAATGAAAAATGCATCCACAAAATCTAAGGACAAGGCATCCATTGGTTCTTCTGTATCAAACTTTTTCTTCTCTCTGTTTTATTAGTTTTAGCTAGAGAACTTAAAGAAGCAAAGGGATGTACTCATATTTATGAACATAATTTCATAGAGAAGTTCACTATTGTCTACTTAGGTAATTTGGTTATATCAACTAAGTTGAAAATGTAAATTGGCCACCGTAACGAGTTATAAAGCTGACATTTCGAGCGTTAGCCCTTCATCAGAGCTAACTTAAACTAGCGCTCAAAACGTCAGCTTTATAACTCATTACGGTGGCCAATTTACATTTTCAACTTAGTTGATATAACCAAATTACCTTGTTACCCCGATCGATGCGGCACCACAGTTCTTTAGAAACTTTTACCCTTTATTCTATTGTCTACATACCCATGTATTGTTCTCCATTATATTTAAGCTGAATGATATCAAATATTTTCCATTTCCAGACCATAACAGTGAACAAGCAAGGTTGGCCAGACGTCCATATCAACCAATTGAACTGGGTCAGAAGTTGCCTCTTAAGCAACTGGCTAAAATAACTCTGATGTTTTTTTTCTTAGTGAGTGAGCAAATGAATGATTGTTGCACATTACGCATAGCTAACAGTAATATTTCAAATGAAACTTAAAACCCTCATTGGTACATGTGTAGCTCAAATATGTGTAAGTTGGTTCACATGAAGTGTCATATAGGCCCGGGTGGGGGGGGGTACTCCTTGGAATTTTTGCTGCGGGTGTGCCGCCTGCATCTCCAAATCCAGACCCAATTTTAGACCAAAAAATGCCATTTCCCACACCCGTTTTCAGACCTGGCCTCAAAACTCCATACCCGTTTTCAGACCTCCTTGTACATGATTAAGCATAGCATATGCATCAATACTGAACAGAAGTCAACGTAACAAAGATGAATAGGTAAAATTTAGCTGAAATGATATATTTTCTCTCTTACCAGTTACTCGCCCCGGTTTATAAGCTTTCATGAAGGTTCCCCTGATAACCATATCCAATTTCAGACCAAAATGTTCAAAATCTATGCCCATTTCAGACCAAAACGGCTCAAAAACCATACCCTTTGGGGCGGCACATACCTATATACCTCATATACGGAAGTACCCCCCCCCCCGGTCATATAGGAATGCTCTAGTTGGTAATCTCACATAGCAGACCAATCTTACACCATGTTTGTAGTTAACCATATTTTAATGGGCACTTGCCCAGCCGTCCAAGGGCCCACAAGCCCAGATCTAAGGACCCAAAGAGCCAGGGCTGCTGAGACCCAAAACCTTGGGACCAAGATTCCAAAAAACACATACATTTACAAGAACTAGGAACTAAGTTCCCAAAATGGCAAATACCCAGAGACTAGTGGTTTAAAGGACCCAAAGACCAAAGAGACCAAAGCAGAGACGAAGCACCAAGTAGCTTCTTAAGTTCAGTAGCTCACTGGGTTTATGAGAAATCATTTATTAATGATGGTTAACAGTGTCATCTTTCGTAAGATTCGGAGACAAGGTGTAAGCTCTTTTTGCCCATCCCCACGATCCCTGGGTCTCATCTTTGTCCGATTTTAGCTTTACGACATCATTTACCTATCAACCCAAGTCCAGTGTCTGCTCCTCTTTTTTCAGTTCTCAGGGTCGGTTTACAACCCATTACTTACAAGCAGTTGTGTTTTTCTTTCGCGCGTTGTGTCTAAGCTCCATTTAGATCCATCGCTTTATTCTCCCCATAGTTTTCGACGGGGTGGGGCGACATTCGCTTTTGATTGCCATATACCTTCCGAAATAATCAAATTGCAGGGAGATTGGCAAAGCGACGCTTATCTCGTTTATTTAGAATTGTCTCAGCAACAAAAACAGCGCGCTGTTCATGCTATGGTCACTAAGCTCCAGTCTATGTTTCCTGCCTAAGTTGCATCATCTATGTAACATTAGTTTTCTGTCATGCATCAGTATTTTTTTTTCTCTTTCTCTTTCTTTTCTTTCACCCTACTACCAATTTCATCACTCCACTTTGGGCACTTTGGCGTTTCGGTTTATTGTCAAGCTATCAGTCAACACTTTCCGCTTGGTTCAATAAACTTATTTTGCCCAAACTCTACTGTGAATTTGGTAACGTGGGTTGATTATTATAAATTGTGTCCTTTGGTTTTGGATGGAAAACTGTGAATTCTATATTATATGCCTTCCTTCAGACTAATGGCAGGTTAAATTTTGCTGTGAATTCTATATTATATGCCTTCCTTCAGACTAATGGCAGGTTAAATTTTGCTGTGAATTCTATATTATATGCCTTCCTTCAGACTAATG
>OMLO01000613.1_pt1 | contig 24204 bp, 13 predicted proteins | sample 1674811 | NCBI WGS metagenome assembly OMLO01 (sample SAMN06265003, study PRJEB25207) | coral metagenome | isolation source: Coral host | place: Mexico:La Bocana,Puerto Morelos, Mexico | collected 2008-11-13
GGTGCTGCGTCGGTGGGGGTAACAAGGTAATTTGGTTATATCAACTAAGTTGAAAATGTAGATTGGCCACCGTAACGAGTTAAAAAGCTGACGTTTCGAGCGTTAGCCCCTCGACAGAGCGAATGATGAAGGGCTAACGCTCAAAACGTCAGCTTTTTAACTCGTTACGGTGGCCAATTTACATTTTCAACTTAGTTGATATAAAAAATTATGTTGAATTCCATAGTTGGTTACCTGGCAATGACATTTTTTCAAAAGGAAGTTTAATGTTAAATTTGATCCAGAGGGCACTTTTTGCTCTCGAATTCAAACTGAGGAAGGCTTATCTCAGTTACGCCACGAAACATGGAGTCTCGTCGACATAGTCTCGTCGGGCCAGACTACGAGAACGACTTCAACTTTTGGCAAAGCTCTCAGAGTCCTCAATGTTGTCTTTGCTGACCAGCTGAATTTTCATGACTAAGTAGATGACGATGTCAAAGAAAATGGGATACTAGTCCTTCCTCGTATTTTCATGCATATTTCTCGTCACAATCGTATGTGTGTTTAATCTGTGTCACTCACTTTTCAACAGGTCCTCTCTGTGCCTGCTTTGATCGTAGTAATACCTCTGAAACGCACTTGACTGTACCGGTGCATTTTGGGTACGCCCAGTCGTGGGTTCATTTGGCGAGAAACCATATGACATGCGATCAACAAACTCAACATGCTGAAAGATGAAGGCAAAGGTTAAGTTAACGAAATTTGTTTACGTTTAACTACACTAACAATGAGGAAGCCATCTAAATGCCTCACGACATTTTTGTTTCAGTGAATGTAATTTGAACGTAATTCGTGAATTCAGTGTGTGTCACACGTCACTACCATGTCTGAAAACAGCGTTTTTGCTTAAAAACCACATCAAATATTTTCCTTCGCCGAAGAAATTTGAAAACACAAAAAGTACAGGCCATTTTGGATTTGTGCTTGAGGAATATTTGAGCGTGGAAATTACAAGATTATAGTGACGGCATGGTTTTCAAAAAAAAACTCCGTTTTCAAAATGTTTTCCGACCACAGTAAAATGCAAAGCCGGTGTTTTCAAATTTCTCCGATTGAAAGAGTCTTTTTGAAAAAGCTCTTTCTTCGTGACGGATTGATGTGGACGGTAGACCTAATCATGAAATAAGGGCTGTGTTTTCAAATTTTTCCGACTTAGTGTGGAAAGAGCAGGAAAATCAAAATTCTCAGCAGGTTAACCGGCATTTTTTAACGATCGTCTTTGCACGTTTTTCTTCAGATTTGATCAAGTAACTTGATTCTAGGTTGAGTTAATGCTTATACGTAATCACTATGAGACATTCCAAAGTGGCTTTACGATGAGCCTAGATTAATTTTTGTCTCGTATTTTGATCGTTGCTGTAATCAGACTTTAACGCATAAAAAAGCAAACTGTTCTCGGTCTTCCAAGTCCTATAACACCATTTCTATAGCTCAGCCCATCCGTTATAGTATTTTAGTTTTACATGCTGTGTCACTCCCATGCAAAAAGACCAGCCGTGATCTTAACGAACATTTCATCCAAAATTTTGTTGGTGTGTCGAAGCCAGCCATGTGTTTAGCACATCAGTATCATAACGCAAATATTTGTCTCGCCGTGTTTCTCAGCTTAATAAAATTCCGTTTAATAAAACTGAAACACGTTACGGCTGCTCACAGACTGCCGCATGTAGTTCTCTCTTGGGTTTTGTGCGGAAAAGAGATTTCTGAATTCCGAGTACTATTTATAGGGCTGCTAGAGAGGATTACCTTGATTAACGGACAGATTCTCAAAACTTGAACTAAAAATTCAACAATGAATAAGTTTACCTTTCCCTTGAGTTTGGCCCAGTGGTCTGTGTCTAGTTGGCCTGTTAGTTTCAGAGAAGGTACATCTCGCTTCGTCCAGTGAGATAAATCTTTCCTAAAAAGACAAATTAAAAATGCTTTGAGGATAGGTTCTGTCAGTAACCACTGATAGTGAGGTAAGTAAGTGAAACTGACGCCGTCTGTGACTCGAGACGGCATGGTTAACGCGCGAGGGAATCGCGTATGGACCACCGTTGGCCTGAGATGCAAACACTACAGCATCGCTAAAGTCTCGCAATTTTGCATTCATGATCAGTTATTTCATCAGTTAAACCTAAGAAAAAACGATAACTTACATGAATTAACACTAGTTGATGCATGTCGAACTTATTGAGCGTATTGTATACATAACTGCTCGCTTGAAAAACAAATTTAGCTGTTTCTTTACTACGCTACGAAAAAATGAAAATATCAATTTGTTCAAATTCGAACAAGATTTAAGCTTTAATGCAATAAGCGAACACGTGTAAGTTTCTTTAGCGACACACTGTACTTATCTTATGTTCAAAGAATAGCCTTTGCTATATGCAAACACAAGTTTAAGTTTTAAATATCAACTTTTTTTGTTCCCGTTTCCCGAAGATACGTCAGAACATTGTACCTGTGCTCCCAAACTTTAGGAAATTCTTTCGCCACTGGCGCTTGGGAAATCGCTGGAAGATGCAAAGCCGCGGCCATTTTAACAAGCCACCCTCAAGTCGCAAACACTTAGTAACTAAGAGACCTGTGTTAGATTTTCATTCATATTTAATTAATTCTGTCTCAAAACAGCTGTCCTCTAGGGAACAGATCTTTTTTCTGTCAATACAATAGGCTGGATATTCAACCAGACACTCAGTAAACAACGACTATAATGTGAAAACAACACATCACAGTTCTTGCCCGAAGAACACTACTGCAGTTGTTTGCTTGGGCATTGTATATTCTTATGAGGAATAACGTTGTTATGAAGCTATATAATCTCGCTGTTTACCTTTCTCAAATCATCTAACCTTGAACCGGGCCAGTAATAAATTTAATGTTTCAAGAAATTTACAGCAAGTCTATAAGCGAGCGTAAATTTTTGTGTTCTAAGAGCATTTAAATGGCTTTTTGTTGAGATTCAGTTCAAGAGACGTTTTCATAGCTTATAATATTCCTTAATTTGTTTGCGGACTGACCGATTTAACTTCCTTAGTTGTTTTCAGTAGATGAGCTGTATCTCTAAGCTTTTGCATGCCTTGATATTTAAGCCAAATAATTTAAAGGATATGACTTTAAAACAACATTTCAAAACGACTGGAAACTAAGAAGAAGCTTAACATTTCGACTATTATGTTATTGTTATGTTCATTGAAGTTATTTTTTGCTTGGCTTTGCTGGATGGAGGAAGACATCTCATGCAAACAAAGGGCTTTTTGTTTTAAGCATATTTTCTACTCGGATATTCCGGTTTCAGATTTTGGACCACCTTTCAAGACCTTCCGTTTGGCTCGGAAATTTTCCGGTCAGTCGAGCCAAAGTTGTCTTACAATTTACATTCTGACCGACCGAAATTTCCGGAATTTTGGGGTAAATGGTAAACACTCTCTAACTTTCTTTCACGTTTGCATCGTGATTTATCGTGATTGGCTCGTGAAAATCATCCAGTCAGAGTAATAAGATTTCGCAATTGTCTCTTTGACCAATCAACTCCAAAACAAAGTCAGAACTGACATTTTCCAGACTTCCCAATAAATCCAGCAGTAAATTCTGTATCAGTACATCACGACAGCTGTGTCAGGAGCTCATAATACCGCCCGCTGTTTTCAATCACAAAAGAAGACTGCGAGCAGTTTCTCTTTTCCTCGAAAATCTGTGCGGAAAAACACAAAACAAGTAAGCGTGCGAGCGTTGTTGTGAGTGTAACATGCGAGCGCGATTCCGCGAGCCGCTTGTAGCGCGGGCAAAAAGGACTGCTCACTGTGTGTCATAAAGTACATTCTTGATTTTCTACGGATTGCGTAACATTTGTAACGAATTTTTCAAGTTCCTCTTTTGTAATCCGTGTTAAGGCGAGTCCTTCTTAACTATCAATAACAATTTACAGTTTAATTTTTCCAAAGTTAACTTGTTCACAAACTGAACATTACATCTTTTGTTATTACTCGTGAAAAAAAAGGGGCAGGGGCACTTATTTGAGGGAGTGCTTTAAATTTTGGCCAATTTGAGGGGCTCTTATTCGAGGGGTCGCTAATTCGATGATCTATGGTCGATCATTTTCACTGTCACGCAATGAAAAAGTTAAATCAAAAACCATTCAGTGGATGAAATCAAAAAGATATTGTCGAAATGTTTCACACAAATTTACAGCGCTCAATTCGGACCCGCCATGTTGGTGTACCTACGTAGTGCACCAAAATGGCGGACCGAGAACAGTGTAACCATCTGAAACTTTCTTTGGTCTTGCATCACTTATCCCGCCCATTTACTTCAATAATGATTATGAATCACGAGGTAAGTATATTTTTTTCGACAAACCCAACTGTAGCTCTATGTGATGCACGTCCATAAGACCCCTGGCATAAACCTGAAATTCAAAATACACTGGTTTCTAACGAAAGACGGAGAAATATTCATTTTTTCGCACCTCTTATGCCTAATGACGATTAAAACGCTGGTGGCTCTTTAATTCTGGTTTTACAACTTGATGACGTCACGTGAAAATGATCTACTCGACGAAGGTTCAAAGGCGGGACACTGACGTTTGCAAACAAGAAAACATTATCATATAGTTGCACCAGAAAAATGCAAACAGGTATCCCAGCTTCGTGCCAAGGGCGCTTTTCCCTTCATAGGCACCCTGGGTACTGGTTGAAATTATCCCGGCAGCTGGTGCTAGGTGCTAAGTCGGTTGTTAGTTGTGGTAGAATTCACCTGTTGAAGTATTCACCTGTTAAAAGTATAACTACTGGAAAACGGAAATTGTTACCAGCCACATTTAAACATTCCAGTGGATCTTCCATCGTCGCTGAAACTAGTACATGCGTATTTCAGGGACATAAGCCCTTCCACTAGTCTGAGCAGTTGACAAGGGTTCCTCTCTGAGTTGCTAAGCAACTGACACTGTTATGAAGACAATATTTTAAAGGACTCACGAGTGGTCGCACATTTCTTTAGGGGGATAATAAAACTTGAAAACTTTGCAATTTCCTCATCAAAGATTTGCCAAAAACTAACTAGTCATCCTTATTGAAACAGGATATTACAAAGCAAAAAAATCCCTTTTGATGCCTGATTCTAACAACAAAACTGCGCGCGCAATACGCTTGCGCTCGAGGACAAAAATTCGCTGACGTCAGTCATTTTAATGTAGACAAACAGCACAAAAATATCACACGAAAAAAAAGCCAATTTATTACATCAGACTGCTGATAGAAGCTCCAGTAAACTGGCGCCCTCGCCGATTTAACTATATAATAAATTGTTATAAAGCTGCAGAACAAAACACTTATTCTAGGTGATTGTTTGTTAGTCACGTGATAATGGCTGAATGTTAATTACAATAAGGTTTGGAAGGATCTAAACTTCGCTAAAGCTTGCTTTTTCATTTTTATTTTTGTTACTACATACCAAAGTACGTAACGACTGGTTCCAAGACGGGGAGTTGAGTTTTTGGTACTGAGTATCTCGTTGCTTCGAGCACAGAATAGAACGAGGAAAACAAAAAGATTGAAAGAAAAGAAACCAAGTAAACCAACTAGCCTCTTATAAACACATAACTCGTTAATACGCAATTGCAATATTGCAATATATAATCGCACCCAAATTATGTGTGTTAAAAGACAGACTGACTTGGGGAATTAATATTACTCAGAAGAACATATATTTTTTTGCGGGTTTTACACTCCTTTAAGAGTTTCCGGCTCTCAAATCATACAGTGGAGTAACCTTGTTTAATATCGTTGAGTAAACTTGAATTCACAGATATTAATATATTGCGCTACCTTTGTTAAGGTTGTGACTGAAAAAAAACTATTCGAATTTATCAGAAAATTAACTTATTTTGTTCAGTCTCAGTTTCATGAGACGGTGAGTGTTTTCCGTGCGGACAGATCAAAGACCTCTGAGACGCCATTTACACATCTTTGTTAAAAAAAAACGCCTGTGTAATAAAGCTTATTTGTTATAAAACTTTCAATGTTGTTAACGTTTCCCGTGTTCTTTCAATACCATAAGTCAAAACCGTTACAAAAAGGAAGCGAGATATCAGAATCAATGAGGGCTCCCGACATACTTTGGTAATATTGAAAACCGGCTCAGAAACGAATTAATATCTGTAAAACAATTGATCCATCAGGAATCGTGGCATTTTGTTTTATGTTCATTGATTCAGTACTCTGTTTTTAATTTAAAATGCATTACTGGTTCTAGTGCTGAAGCCCCCGAGCGCTTTTGAACTAACCTACATTCTTTGCTTTGCTTTCAGTTTCCCTGGGTGAGCGCTGACTTAATGTATTTCAGGGAATAATACAAACTACTTTGATAGAACATCATCATACGAATACACGTGAACTGAAACATTTGAAATAGTTCGTATATTTACGGCAGACGGTCAAATTTGAATATTCCACGGAACTTTTTCTTCTCATTGTAACACTGATTTCGTTCTAGCTCTTCAAGTTTTGGCCTAATCCTAACCGCGTTATTACAACGTGTTTTCGCTTTCTCGTGTGTAATGTTTTTGTCGTCCTTCAGTTTCAAGTAGGAAGATTTTAAACTTTTGAGCTCTTTTCATGAGGAACGAAAACGAATCGTCTTTTCGGTTGACCTAACATACTAATGGCTTGGAATTCTTTTGAGAGTTTTATCCGTATTTACTGAGGTCAGATCTAGAGAGAAAAGCCTTCAATGGATCATATTTACCTGGCGACAGTCAACTGCCTTTCGCAGTTAAAACCGCTACCACTCCACTTAAAAAATAATCGCAAGCAAAGTCTCGAGAATGAAAACAAATTATAATCATTTCAACGCTCAGTAGGCTCTGCTAACTAGCGGCGAGATTTTTTGCCGCGGGAGGTATTTTGATGTTTATTTTTCGCTATGATAGACTTTCTCTCGAAGACGCTCAGCTTAGGTGCAACCTTTGTTAATTTCCCAAGCAATGTAAACTTGAATTATCACTGAAGTTTTTCTTGAAAACGAAGTGGATTTTTCAATGTCAAAGGTTCAACGACAGCCTTGAGTAATTAAAATTCTTCTTTTTCGAGACGCTAGCTAAAAAACGAAAAACAATTGAGCAATAGCGTTGAACCGAGATTCGATAGGTTTTCAGTAGGGACAACTTTTTTTCGTCCGAGCGATTGAAGCCTTTATTCGAAAACCCAGTTTCATTATGAAAAAGAAAAACAGAAGCCAAAGATTTAAGGGTGGAATTATTTGTTTCATCATCTTCTGTCCAATGTTGCAAATTATTTTCTTTGCGGTTTTGTTTTAATCTGAATAATCGTCGACCAGATTAAATTTCCAGCTCAACTTCCCGTTTTGAACCCACGAGAAATTGGAAAAGTCCTATCGCGTCATATAACCACATTTTCGCTTTCTCGTCTCTTCGGAAAAACCTGAAAGGCCCACCAGAACAGTTATTTCACTATATTTTATTTTGATTTAAATTCAACCATTATTCAAATAATTGCTCCAGCGTTTGTAAGATTCCAGGCATTTTGCATAACAATAGCTTTAATCACGTGTGTTTTTTGTTCGCTAGTAAATGATTGACACATACTACGTATCGGATGAACAATTTTTTTGCATTTCTGCGTGGAGCGGCCTTGCACAACGGTAAAGTTCTTAACTCCAGTTTTTCTTGCTAGTTCTCCCGACAAGGTTCAAAACTCTTGATGAAAGTTAAGCGGTGTTAAATTTCCTTCCCGTTTCGTGTCCTCGAGTTTGAATTTACGATTTTTTTCCGGCGAATTGAAAAGTGGGTTGTGTTTTCTATATTAGCACACAGTTCTAGATTGACCGGCAGTTTAGTTTTCATCGAGACCTTTTCTTTTTACGCGCTTGTTTGTTTTTCAAGGAGATTATCATCGTACTAACTCACTTGCTGTTGATTCCCTTTATTATAGGCGAGATTTCAGAGAGCAGAAACTAGCGACATGTCCACAGAAGAGAAAACAAAGCACAATGGAATTGAAGAAGCAAAGAAGCAAAACAAGTCTTCGCATGGAAACGAGGTCAAGTATTTCACGCACTGCAACGCAACCATTTCGGTTTTTTCCGCATTAAAACTTCGCAAGAAATATTTCAGCTTCGGGCAACAACTGAAAAAAGTCTTAACAATCCGTTATCAACATAAAATTCGTTTTTCAACGAGCTATTTGACGTGCAAAAGGCCGTTTTTCGGAAACGAAACTGAGTGAACCCAAAGGTTATTGAATATTCAAACATTCGAACAGTTGAAGCGTGTAGTCGAAACATCGACGGAAGTCGCTATTTTAATCGCTTATAAGCTCTATGTTCCGTTGGAAATTTACGCTAACGTCTCTGTGGATATCGTCAGGACTGAAATGACTAAGCTTTTTTCGATTTTCCTGTTACAAATGCGTTCTACCTCGCGGTTGGCTCCAAAAATAGCTTTTAATTTATGAATTGATTTCATAACATTATAATGCCATCTTAGCTACTTTTGTTTGTTTTGCGTCTTTGGCCATCGCTGAATGTGGAAAGTTAAAAAGGTTCGTTTTCTTTTCGGTTTTCATGGTACGTTTCGACCTGACTAAAATTCGAAAGTAACACTACCAGTGCTTTTCTGTTTCTTCTCGAAAGCGGATTTGTTTTCCTACTTCACACTGAGGTGCTTATGACAAGCACAAAAGATGTCGACCTCTTGTTTCAGGGGTCGCGCGTTATGGCAGCTTCTTTGAAAGCGTTCTCGGCTGTCATTTATTTTTCTTTTTCGTATGGTCATGCCAACCGTAAATTGTTCAAAGTCCGTAGTTTACGTCATAATATAATTTCAAGCACTCGCAATCAGTCTGTCTCTGTGCTACAAAGCTGATTACGGACACCGCCTCCTCCCGCAGTTTATGTCCGATTAACCAAAACGGCCTTTTTTATTTCAATTTCTTACAGCCACACGCCTTAGAATTCAAGCGGTTGTTTAAACAAGCTCTCGATCATCTTCAGCCTCGGAGTTCTGGTCGCTCGTTAAAAATATCGTGTCTGGAATTGATATTCATTTAGAGTGCGTTAATAATTACTAAGAATCACTTTTTTAACAAGGAAACCGTATTTTTTTATCCGATATTTTTCTTCGGGCGAAAAAATTAAAATAAATGTTGCCTGTTGAATTAATTGATATATTCCGTTTTCGTGCTAGAGTAATTAAAACAGGGAGATATACAACAAAGAGCCTTCAAAAAAAATTCGGTAAATAATTTACAAAAAAAAATCCCTTTTGAGATCCGTCAGATCTATCAGGCGACAGATAGTCAAAACGTTCCTATAAAAACAAGGAGGAACTCTTATTTTGATCAAAGTCTAGAAATGCTTGAATAAAATATACTCTTGTTCAGGCATATTTTAACACGATGAATATTCGAGTAACCGAGTTCAAGGTGATTTTATCTCCAAGCTGAACTTACGTTTTATTTACACGCCTTAAAGGTCAATTTCGCCCACAGACATTCAAGCTGCTGTTATTTCTGAAAATTTATATCTTTCGTCACGCAATTCATGTCTGTACTCGTTTAATCCTTGTCAGGGCTTATATTTTCCAGTAATTCACAATCGTCTGGAAAAAAAGGATGATTTTCGAAATCGTTTTTCATTTCTTAGTGATTTTCTGAACAAATGAGGAAGGCAAAATTTTGTTTTTGTTTTTTTTTCCGCTTTCAGTTCTAGCGGTCAGCTGTAAAGCTTCCAGATGAGGCGTACAGTTTCGGCTTCAGTTCAAAACAGGACATTGCCAAAAAGGGGAAAGAAAAAGATAAACTATGCTTTATATTAGAAGGGTAATTTAAAAGAGACTCGGCGGTTTCCTTTTAATTAATAGTTTCGATTCGTTAGTTTCGGCAAACCAAAGTGGCTGACAACATCCAAGAAACAAAAAAATGATGCTTTAAAAATAGAAAACAGCATTTCAGTCTCCCACGTCCATGTGCGGACACTGTATATCTAAAGCATTTACGCTATTGAGAGCTAAAAATAAATAATTAAATAATATATAAATAAACAGATAGAAAAAAAAATATTTTTTTTCAGAACTAATCGTAAGCAGGCTAACCTGAGCGTTATTTAGTCTAAACGTAGTACAGGTTTACCACCCCTCCCCCGCACAGTCTCGCTTTAGTTCGTATCGTTTCATGCGATATTTCCTTAATGTGACCATGTTTCTGGATTCACACATTAAGTTCTCTTTCCTCGCGATATTGAAATGGTGAAAAGGGATTTCTAGAATAACTTGCCTTCACGTAAACAGAAAAGGAATTAGTTACACGAAATCCTATCCTGTATTAAAGAAACGAATTACAAACGGTAACTTTAAAAGCGACTGACTGCGACTGTAGTGACAGGGTTTCCGAAAAATAGCATGTCCGAGGTAGGGTAAGGATTGTTGCTGTCTAGTAAAATAACACGTAGCTGTACATTATGGTCTGGTATAGGATGAGAATTTGAGAGTCCCAGCAGCACATCCCCACCTTAACGACAAAATACAGCAGGACTCAAAAATATCTGTCATATCTCAATATCATGTCAGACACTGTATTTTTCCAAGAGCATTTTTATAACAATAGGTAGAGCTAAAATTTCAGCTTAAAAAGACATTATTTGTTACGTTCTTAGTTCGTTCTGCCAAAGCGCAAGTATGAGATGATTTTGAAGTGGCCGTCGTCACTAATTAATGTGTTTTGATTCCTTTCTTTGTCAAACAGTGGATTTATGGCAGCATTTCAAATGGAGACTTGCAGAGTAATTCCTTCATAGGAATGGCTTATGGACCGCCTGCGAAGAAACCGAAAACTGAAAATGACGAAGAGACGAAACACAGAGAACAGGATCGATACTCCAATGGTATGGCATCTTTCGTGATGTTTATCCTGCGGTATCTGAGAAAAGATGAAAGAAAGTTGACACAGTTGAAGCTCTCGTAAGCCACCACCTCAGAAATTCGAAAACGTGGTCGTAACTACTGCTGGTCACTTACAAGAATGAGCTCTCGTAAGCGACCGCATGGTAAAACAATAGAGGGTTGGCGCAGTGTCATAAAGTGTTGATTTAGATGTAAAGACTCTGAGTGATCGCTTACAAGAGCTTAAAACCAAGGACAAGTCCAGTTGGGTAATCGCAAAAGTGGTCGTGCTCGCTTACGGGGCGGTCGCTTTCGAGAGCTTTTTACTATAAAGTTTAAGTCACTATTCAAGCGGGGTTCCAAAAAGGTGGGCGTAACTAGAGCTGGTCGCTTACGAGTATGGTCGCAAGGAGAGCTTCAACTGTTCACCTGATTCCTGACCACTGCAGACGCAGGCGGTGAGGAGTCTGGACTGATTGGTTACCATACCTCAGACGTACACGACATCGCTTTCACGAATAATGAAAGTTGATATCTAGATCAGATAGGATTTTACAGGCAAGAATTGAAGTCAATTTTACGACAATTAAATTCATTTTCCCATAGAAAATTTGGTCATAAGATCTGAGCCCTTCCCGGAAGTAAGTAGTTTGCCTCCCCCAACTATGACCACTTCCGGTGCCAGTGAGGAAAGGAGGACTTCGTCCACAAACCCTACGGAACTTGTTAGTGCTGCGATAGCGCAACCAGTGACCAGTGAAGGCAGTAACGACGTGAAAAAGGCAACTACCGAAAAGAAAACTGCAGATGATGGCGAAGATCCCTTTGGAGCTTTAGACTGGAAAGATGGCATTGCGACTCTACCAGGTAATGCACTTGTGTCCTACAATGAAATATATAGATATAGATATAGATATAGAGCTTTACCAGGATTAGTCCAGTTCTGGCGCTTTCTCTGTCACAAAATGTCGGCATACTCCCAACGTTGCGTGACAGAGAGAGAGGCGTTGGATTTCTCTCCGACATAGGGCTAACGCTCGAAACGTCAGCTTTCGAATCTCTTTACGGTGGCCAATTCACATTATCAACCCAGTTGATTAAACTTTCTCAACCCAGTTGATAAAACCAAATTATTTTAACTGGGCAGGGTCCTTCGGACGAGTTGGTCTCATTGCAGGGTTTGGCTTATATGATGAGTTTGTGTGGATTGTCTTGATAGGCAGCAATCTTAAGTTCAAACTGACCGAGTTTGGTACCCTGGAAATCATCAGCACTGTGGAAACAGATAAGGGAGAATACGAATGGAGCACACCAACACAGCATCGCAAACCAAGTACTGATGACACAGAAAACAACAAAAAAGGAAAGAAAAGTAAAGGTGCCTAAATAAGGAAACGGTTTTTTCTATGAAAGAATAGTTAGTAATTCAAATTTTCATCGCCTATCCGTAGCAAAACAAAACTCAATCAACCAAAAACGTATTCACTAGAAACGAAAGCTCTCTCTTGGGATGCTTTGTAGTACTTTAATGACAAAGAAAAGAGAAATTGTTACTATTTGTATATCGGTTCTCTAACGAAAAGCAAATTAAATGGACCTGTATGTGTGCGCATAGTCATTAACTATCTTCAGATGATATAGACCCGAGTGTTTTACTGGAAAATACACCACTCGTAAAATTCATGTGAAACTACATTCGGGACCCGAGTAGGCTCGATTTCCCCTGCTCTCTCGTACCTGGTCTGCCTCCCTCCCCGAGAAGAACTTTGGGGGAGGAGCGCGGGCTCCTTTCCCGAACAGCGGCTGGTGATCGAGCCTATGACCCGAGTGACGTGTTTTCCATCGTCACTAGTGAAGATATTGATGACGCCAATTCTCCCTTTTTGAAAGGAGGCTTGCTGTGCTCGTTCGTAAAATTTTTTTCAAGCGAGCGCAGCAAGTCTTCTTGAAAAAGGGAGAATGGTCGTCATCATTATATTAATGAGGATATGGTCTTAATAATGGTATTTACCATTCAAAAATAACATTTATATCTTCGGACCGATATGTAATATCCTTTATTTATTTTCGATGTCATTTAGAAAACCGCCCCGACCAACCATTGGCATATTACGACAAGACTAACAAAAAGCTCACTCGTATTTTTTCTTGTTTTTCGAACAGCAATTTCCAGAAACAGCACCGACCCGTCAACAGCGTCTCCTGATACCAGTGGTATACTGTGTTGTGAGGTTTGCGGCAAGTACGGCCTCCCTCGTGAATTTTCTGCATCCGGCAGATTTTGCAGTTTGTCGTGCGTTGGTGTTTACACTGGAAGGAGAAATAAAGGACGAGAATACGTCCGCCATGCTAAAACGGTGGATGGCAAGATTGTGAAAAGGAAGAAAAAAGACAAAGCAAAGAACCGTGAATTGTCGCCTTATACAGATTTACCTCATGTAAGGAGCACTGATTGTGTTACCAGCGATTGTTCGCAGTAAATGATATATTTTTTTGGTACGAACTAGTCAAATCTCGTGGGAGACCGGACAAAGACAATGCCTTTACATAAAGACATAAGCAATAGCCTCCATTTGGCGCAGAAATATGCTCATAGATTTGTCCGCGAGCATTGTCTATTCCGAGAAGCGAAAAGTATATACTGTTTGCTTCAACGAACAGATAATGGAAAACTAAATGGGCCAATTTTCATATCAAAAGCAGGCTATTGTGTAAATTATCTTTTAAATATTTTTCGCAACGCGCGCAGTCTTGATAATTGGGAAATATCACGTTCTAGCTAGGTCATATTCAGTCACGTGACATGTTTAAGCCAGAAAAATATCAAGTAGAAAATATTTCATAAATTAATTATAATCTGAGATTTCCAGAAATTATTTTGAACTCTAAAATCTTCCTTGCGAATTTTCGCACGTGAAGAGGGAAGGGGCAAAGAGTGGGGACGGGAAGGGAAGGATTATTTTCCAAAATAGGCCAAATAAAAGAGATGCTCTAGTAAGGCCTATTGTGGTCTGCGATACCGAAAAATACTGTAGTTTCTAATTCTTTTTGCAGGAAACATCGCCATCCCAAGAAAATGAGCCAGAAATGTTAGGAGCTCGCCGAACATTTAAAGTGAAAAGAAAGCGAATGAAAAACAAGCTCAAATTTAAGAAGGCTTCTTTGAATGCAACAGATCTCATGAAGGGTGAAGATGGTGAGTGATAGATTGTCTTTACGTCCTTAAACTGCCGATCTGTATCTTTCTGTCAATAAAACATTTTATAACCCGCAGTCGTTATTTCAGTTGTCAGGCGGATTGCGAAAAGCCGTAACTTCCCAAATTATTGTTGTCGTAGAGACACTTTTTGATTGGTTGTTTAGTTTTTTTAGTGAGTTCTCCTAAATCCGTGTGAACGTGTTTCATATCTAATCTAACTCTCCCACCATGATGGGATGTGATGGCCTGAAAATAGTTCTAATATTTTTATTCCCTTGACTTTGCAGTGCTGTCTTGTGGTTTGGTCTTACAGTTTTGTTGTTCTCTGTTTGTAGTTCCGTATGATTCAACCAAGCCGTTTATATGGGCGGACTATTTGGCAGCTTGCAGTTCGAAGGCTGTTCCACTGAACGTTTTTAAACAGGTTTGTGCCTGGTACAGTACCGTAAATTAACCCTTATAAGCTCCCGGTTGTTGAACAATTGCCTCCAAACAAATTGTTATTCCTTGTTAGTCTTTCCCGGATATTAGCCCTCCTGAACTGAAAGCTTAACCAGTATGTGAAAAGCGTTTTGCTGTGCCTGCAAAGTAATGTATGAAAGGAATGAAGTATGCTTTGGCCTTTTTCCACATTGTAGGAGAACCCGTTCCTTGATTTGGAGAGCAAATCGACGTGTGGATTTGAGAAGGACATGAAACTAGAGGCCATTGACCCGAAGCATCCTTCATACCTTTGTGTCTGTACCATTGTCAGAGTGAAAGGGACGCGTTTGAGACTTCACTTCGATGGCTGGTCGGAGAGTTACGACTTCTGGACCAGTGCTGATTCACCTTTTATATTCCACGTAGGATGGTGTGAAAAGAATGGCCAGAAACTTCATCCTCCACGAAGTAAGATAACAACACAACGTTGCGTGTTTGGTGTCCTCCTTCTTTTCAGTACAGGAGTAGCACTCGGTCATTTACACATACCGTGATTAGTTTTCAGTTGAAGAGAGCGTGGGAACGAATGAAGCGTGCCCCATGAGTCTTGAAGGTCCCTGTTTTACGGGTTTCCAATCTGTCATCAACCGAAAACGGGTGAATGGAAGAATGATTACTAGGCTGTTTGGAATTATTCTAGTGTCTCAATAAGTGTGTATACAATTCTGCACAGGATGTGGCTCATCATGGGTTCAGCTGACTTTTTTAAGTCCTTGTTTTCTTTTGTTTTTTAAGGCATGTCATTTTCGGAGTTCAACTGGGACAAGTACTTGAAGGTGTGCGAGGCTAAAGCCGCACCTGAACACCTGTTCAAGCCAGTAAGTTGAATAAGTTATTGCTAAACGTTTAGCGGATACACTAAGCGCATAGTCCATTTCTACTAAAATCTAAATAAGTGTTATTTTGTCTGTTCCTCAAAGCTCACTCGATTTCACGGTTACACAAAGTTCTTTAACTCTTTTCCTTTCCCTTACTTCAGAAATTCGTCTATGATGAGGCCCTCTTAGTGGTTTTTGGGAGAAAGGATATTAAGGAAAAACATTAACAGTATACTTGGGGAACATTTAATGGGAAATGAAACGGTAATGGGATTTGAAACAGTAATGGGATATAAAACGGTAATGGGATTTGAAACGCGATATCGAATAAGAAAATCTTTATGCCCAGACTCTTCCTAATGGCGTCTCTATGATAACTTGTGCGAAAATAGTTGGTCTGCGACGACGACTACCGTGTGTAACTTCATGAATATCTCTTTCTTTGCCTTTTCCAGGTTTCACCAACGAAGCATGGTTTTAAAACTGGTATGAAGCTAGAAGCTGTGGATAGAATGAACCCAGATCTGATTTGCGTTGCCACGGTAACAAATGTGATTGGCAATCACTTTCTAGTTCACTTCGACGAGTGGGACGACTCCTATGACTACTGGTGTGGGGATGACTGTCCCTACATTCGTCCTGTAGGGTGGTGTAGGGAAAATAACAGGAATCTCAACCCACCTAACGGTAAGTAAAAGAACGACAAGTAACGAGATATACAAACTCGCTTTTTGCTGGTCATCCAATCTTTTCCGAAATTTGTGACGGTAGATTGCGTGACAAATTAAGGAAGTGACAAGTATAAATTTGTTCGCATAAGTAGCTACATGGGTAATCTTTCTTCCCGACGTCTTTGACAGAACATTGTGTGACAAGCAAAGGGAATTTAAAATATTAGTAGAAGAGTACATTAGTACGCGTAAAAAGCCACATAACTATTATATGCGTAGATGTTACTTATGGAACCAATAAAGCTGGTAGACAGAATCATCACCATCGCTATAGTTGTTCAACATTTCACTAGAAAAGATTATCAAATAAAGCGATCTTTACCATTTTGCTTATTAATGGTATTTCGTTCAAATCACCTCTAGATGATGAATTTCACACTTTCCGCTGGGAGGAATACTTGAGATCCACTGGAACTATTGCTGCACCTTCCCATTATTTTAAAACGGTGAGCATAGCACGGTTTTTTTATCGGTTTGTCCATAACGTTAACAAATGTTTACAATCAGATATCATTCAAATAACGCAATTAACGACTGGTTTTCGCAGTCGATAAGCTAGTTGTTATTATTGACTAATTCCCGAAGTGTCGTAGAAAGCAGGAAATGTTCATGGTTCCGGACCAGGTCGTTCAAAGCCCGACTAACCCAGGATTAGCGAGAAGTTTGATTTCAGTTGTGTAACTTTTCGATGAAGTTTTCAGTTACACTGTTGGTCCTTCAGTTTTGAATTTGAATGATCTCAACTACACAAAACATCATGAAGCAGTATATAACATTCTTATACAAGTAAAATACACGTATAATACTCTGGTTAGCGTTTATCTGGTTTCGAACAATCCTGCTCTTGTAAAAAGACAAGAAAAGAAGAGCTGATAATTCCAGTACAGTAGCAGAACTACGAGATTTTTTTTCTACAGCCATAACTAAGTTGAAAACTGCTACATGCCAGATGAAAAAGGTATTTACCTGTCACAACATTCCTCGTTTGATTGGTGCTGTGCATGGTTCACAACGGTTGCAAAAAGATGTTAATGAAATACATTTATAATTGGTATCTTCTTTCTGCTCCTGCTTCTGGTTGATGTGTTTCTGTTTAAGGTAGTTTTAATTGTTCCGTATGTTCTGTTTCTTGGAGAACCTCTGAAGAAAGTAAACCCATGCTTGAAAGGACCTGAATCGGATTCTGAATTTTATTTCAAGTGAATTTCGTCTGTGGTGTTAAATTTTGCTAAGTGATCTGCTCCTCTGTTTTCTTCATTTCAGCGGCCACCGCCAGGATTCAAAGTGAATCAGAAGCTTGAGGCAGTTGACAAGAGGAATCCTTCCCTAGTACGCGCTGCTACCATAGCTGAAGTGAACGAATACCGATTACGGATTCACTTTGACGGATGGGATGATATCTACGACGATTGGTTTGAGGCTGACACCTTGGACCTATACCCTGTAGGGTGGTGCGAGAAGACAGGTCATCCCCTCGAGACCCCTCTCAGTAAGTGTTTTGTCTAACTAAAAATATCAGCGGAGTAACTTTAAGGGTGATCTCCTGGGCTTTCCCACCGACGAAGTGTTGTATGTTAAAGCACTATTAAAAGACCTGGAAGTCAGATTCAACGTTAAGATGTTCCCTGTTCATTTCAAAGTCGTTTTATGTCCGATGGCATTCAAGAAAATGTTGATCTAACCAAAATTAAATCGATTTTAATTCGCCAAAAGAAAATGTATGGATTATGTGAAATTGTTAGACCGATTAGTGCGTTGTCCTGCACTTGAGACCAGGGCTCGACAAATGAGAAGTCCTCTGAGCCAATTAGCGAACGAGGATGTCTTGCCTTGCCATTCTTGATGAAATTTGATGACCTTGCCGCCAATATGCAAATCTTTGGGGGGGGAATTCCCTAATTTAAAAAACATCACAGCTTCAAGTGTTCTCATAGCACTTCTCTTACCTACAATGAAGCCAGTTTGCCGTCAAATGTAATAATAAAACCCGTGCACACAATTGATTTACTCTCGATTCCACTAAAAGCTGACTAGAATCACTCACGTTTACTCATACAAACTTTTTTCGTACATGTCAGCTACGCGGGAAAAGATTTCGAGTGCCGCCTGTCCAACTCCCGGATGTAAGGGCATTGGTCACGTGAAGGGAGCCAAGTACTCGACCCATCACAGCACGTTTGGTTGTCCTTACTCGCTGCAGAACTTAAACAAAGACTCGTGTCTTGTGGATCGACTTTCCAACAACTCCATGACAGAAGAATCGGATTGGTCTTATGCCTCCAAGCAGAAGTTAGCGGTTGTGAAAGCTATAAAAGGTAACGATATACTTTAAATTGCTTTTATACAAAACGGTTGAAAAATGTGTTCCAATTTGCAATCTACGGAGGAGTTGCTAAACAAGATGGCGCATCCTTATAACGTCGAAATGACGTCACATCCGTCGGTTTATACGGCCCGATAACGTTCAAATGCAATCTAAACGGCTTGCTGTTTCGTTGGTCCGGTCATTCCTAAAGAAGCCACACGGAACTAGGAAATCCTGATTTATAATTTCGAATTTGAGGGAAACATTTTTTCAGTCTGAAAGTTAATGCACGTGACATAGTGAATGTGTTTAGAGACATCTTCAGAAACAACTGTTGTTTTTCAAGCTAAAGTATATATTGATGAGACTGTGATGACGTTTTCTTGGGCTAGCGTTTTTCTTTTTTTGACGGGAAATCAGCTGAATATAACGGGGTGATACAGAAGACTTGCTATATGAGTTTTTATATGAGTTTAACGTTGGCTGAAACAAACTGATGACTATTTCGGAGACGAGTATGTTCATTATAGCAGCATTATACTGTGGATCGTTTGGTAATAATCTGTTCCGGCTCCTAGAGAAAAAAAAAAACTTTAAAAAAACATCATAAAGGAATTTATCGACTGATGTTCAATGTTTTGGATTATAGAAGAAATTACCTCTACCCAAGGAGATGGAACCTGCCCAACACCAGGCTGTGACGGGTCCGGTCACGCGAGTGGGCAATGGAAGACACATTACACGTATGTAAATTGAATTTACTGCTCATGCCTTTTTGAATGGTTGATGTAAAATAACACAGTCGGCTTCGAATAGTCTCCTCAATACCAGCTACTTCGAGTAAAGTTATAGCAAAATCCCCTCAAAGCAATAAATTTGCTATTTTTATTTGCTTCAAAGCGTGCTGTTCATAAAGTTCTTGGAAGAGCCAAATGGGACTGAAACTATTTGGTTCGAAATCCGTGTAGAATAACAACGAGCCAATGAGTGACCAGAATGGCAAGACGATCTGCAAATAATTCTCTCTCCAGGCCAACCCAACTCAGTAAATAAGTATTTCATCACACCTTTTTCAGAGCTCGGTTTTGTTGAGTTTTTCTTAATTTCACGCGATAAATGAATTGTGTTTCTTTTTTTGTAATGTGAATAAAAGAACTTCTCGGAATTACTAAGCTAACGAAACCTTAAAACGCAAAATTCCAGTTTCAATTACAATTCCATCAACTGTATTCATGTTCAACTTCCAAATTACTGAAATTTTAACACCTTGTCTTTCTCTTTCTATAGGCTGTCAGGTTGTCCTAGAGTTAAGCACTTGGCAAAATCACCCACCTCAAAGAAAAGTGCGTCACTTTACATCCCGAAAAACAAGAGTTTCTCCGCTAGCAGCACAGAATCCGGCATGATTGGAACACGCAGTACCGCCAGGTAAGGAAACTGTTCCGCTTAAAACTAACTGGTGGTTAAATTTACCACTTTATCGACGACTAAGATTCTTTGGATTTCAGTTCACTTTTTTTGTTGATTTTGTATATCTACAAGTCGTAACTGAAGAAATACTGAAATCAGTGCCATTGAATATTTCAACTAAATATATGTTACAACGTCTTTATTGTTTCAGTATATATTTACAGGAAATTGTGATGTCCTAAAGCGATCGGATTGATGCATTTTTTAAATCTGGATTAGGGTTTGGAAGTTTCCAAATATAAAGTACAACTTGCACTTACTAGCGTTTTGTAGTTAATTGCATACCTTGGGTCAGAAGGGGAATCTTTAAAGTTAACAAATCGAGCGTTAACTCTGAGAAGGCGCATGCGTACTGTGAAAAAGCCAACGGTCTAAATATGACTTTTCCAATTATTGGTTATTAATTGAATTGCTGTTTATGTGACGTTGCTATTCTTTTTCAGGCGAGTCAGCATCAAAGACGAGAAGCCTGACAGTTCCAGACACGGAGGTAAATTACACGAGAAAAAAAAATTGTAAAAACACACCGTTAGATATTTTCCAGACATTGTTGGATAGAAAAATTTGGGAACTTTGGAAACATCTGTACGATGAACAACGATATTTTACAAAATCCATACATTTTTAAGCCATTGGGTAATAAGATCAAAGAAAACAATCAGTTACGGATTGGTGTGAGGATTGTGTTGGTGACACTAGTACAGTGTTGTTGCTGGGGGGAGGGGGATGGCTCTCTCTTGCATTAGAGAAGGTCAGGATCTTTCAGCCCAATAGGACAATCGTAAATGCTGTAATCATCAGATTTTCTGATTTCTCCTTCCATCACGCTGAGACCTTGGATAAACGCCGTTCGAAAAAGTTAAAGTACCTTTTAGGAATGTCTTGTACGTTTTCATACTTTTGTTCTAAGACCCTAAGAATTGCCTCCCCCTCCCCTCCTTAAAAAAACAACCACATAATCAATTTCTCAGCAATATCGTCAAACCAATGTATAACAACTAGTTACGAGATTTAATATTTTAAACAGTGAGATGGGGAATAAAATGAAATCAGCTTTATTTTTTTATTTCAGTCGCAGACAAAGCTATTCAACACGTATCTCCATTCTCGTTTCCTTGGCCTCTCGGTAGCGGATTTCCGTCAGCATTTCTAAGCGAACTCAAGACTTCTATCAACCACAATAACAATGGCGCAGTGTCGAGTGAGCGACAGCGAATCTTGGCATGGAATGTTGATGACGTAGCTAGTCACGTGCGCTTTCTGGGTTGTGCGGACCAAGCCAAAATTTTTATTGATCAGGTGAAAATTTACACTCTCTTTCTTGAATGATTTTCTTTTCTTCTGCAACAGATTCGCACAAGGTACGATTATTTCAGTTGGTTACCGATACTCTTTTAAGGGTTGCATGCTAAGGATCAAAAGAAATCTTTGAGTATTATCCAAGCATGGAACACTTTCGTAGGAATCTTATCTTTTTATCCCAACTGGACCAAGAAGAAAAGGAGAATTCTGATTGGATTCCTAGACGGTGCAAAGTTTGCATTTCGGTCCAATAAAATAAATAAATTGATAGATAACAAAAAATTTTTTTTTTCTGTTTTCTTGCAGCAAATTGATGGAGAAGCCTTTCTTTTACTCAACCAGAGCGACATTGTTAACATTCTCAAGATCAAGCTGGGGCCTGCTCTAAAGATCTACAACACCATCCCAAAGTTTTGATGTAATGATTTTTAACTCTACCAACGTACTAGACAATCCATTCGCCCGAGTCCATAAAGGCTGTGAATAGCCCGACACTTACGTATTCAATGGTATCCAGCGCTTAGGCAATATTCAAATAGATTAGCTGACAATATTGAAACAGATGTGACAATTTGTGATTTATTTTGGATGATATGACATATGATACTTGTTTTTGTCCTTGTTTTATCGATTGAAGTTCAAAAAAAAGATTTTTTGATAACCCTTGGCAAGGAAACGAACGTCTTTCGTCCCGCGCTTTTTCTCGTCCACTGTGAGGGGGACTAGAAACGAAAAATTCCATTGATGACGTAGCTCTATGAGCATCCTACGATTACCTCTGATTGGTTGTTAATCAGTTAGGAATTTTGCCCACCGTTTGATGCTGTTTTGAACCAATCAAAACACTAAAAAGTTTAGATGCCATATTGTAATGAAAGGAAGACATATATTTTGATATCAAATTGGAGTAGAAATTGACTTTTGTAATAGCACATACGAGGAGTTGTTTTGAAGTTTTTTTAAACCCGTCAGAAGACATGGCTGACCGAGGAAGGTAATTTATAAACTGACGGTCTCAATTACTAACTAATGAAGAAATTTGTGTTAAAAGTCTGTCACGAAAAGCTTTTTATAAAATCACTGAAAGCCGAAAAAGACTATCTACTGACGTACGTAGCATGTTTAGTTGCGTGTGACCTCAAGTGTCCCTTGCCTGTCATGGAGGCTAGACTTTCTGATATTTGGACCAATAAATCTTTCACTTAAACAGTAAGGTGAACCTTTTTCTCTTTTTTCTCTTGCCACTCTTGCCACTCAAATATATTATGCCTCTTTGTGGACTGGATTAAACTCAAAAAGCATTATCGCACCTCCCCACCATCCATCACGAACACTTACAGGGGTACTGTGGGTACATTTGTTTTTACGTTTTTTCTGAAAGATGTGTCAATATTTCTCAGGTCCTAATCGTACCCACTTCTTTCTTGTTTTCCGTAATTATGCACTAGTTTATGGTGCTTTAAGACGAATGCACAGGAAAGGGGAGTGCCGAATGAGCCTCTGGCTGTCGACTAGGAAAGGTATCCCAAAACCAAGACCCTTTTAAAAGAATTCGTCTATCGACATTTTTAGAAAGATTACATAAATACCTTTCATTTCCGCTAAGTTTCTTAAAACCGTTCACTTCTAAAGAGACGTATTTTGGGAAAACTATTCTTTCCATTAACTTGACTAACTTAGAACTATCAACAATGTGTCAATAATATACACACATGCATACATCGTTCATTGACTTCCCCCTCTGGGGCTGTTCAAAGACAACACCTACTAATTTGAAATTACAACAATAAACTAATAAATCACGGAAATATATCGCTAATTGAAAGGAAAAAATTTAAAAAGATACTTTACTTAAAAACAGGTATTGAATTAATAACTTAAAGAGAACTGCTCGTCAATTTCCAAATATTTACTATCTTAGGGTAAAAAGTGATTCAAACAGTGGTACACCCCTTATTTCCCCTCACCCAAATTTGGGCGTGGCTTGAGCTGTATATGACCCCGACAATATTCAACTTAATGGATATAGGCAGGAGCTCACTTTTGGAGCAAGCAACTACCCTATATTCCTGTCACGGCGTTTTCACAGACCGATCCTGATTTTTAATTTGATTTTACCGCGAATTCTAAAACTCAGTGACCAATCACAGGCACGGACCTAATTTTGGTGACGTTATCATCTCACCGGAAGAGAAAAAAACACATAATGGCGGAGAAGTGATGTGATAGGGTCCTGTAGAGGCTCAATAACCAGCCGCTGTTCAGGGAGAGAGCCCGTGCTAGTGGACCGGACTCGGAAGACAGGTACCGGCGGATATCGAGGCTCAAGTACGGAAATAAGAGCGTTTATTATCCAACTGCTTTTCGTAGCCAATCAAATTCGAGGATTTAGGATTCCGTAGAAAACGTCTACTAATATATATTTATTCATTACATTTTTTTCGACTGCACCATAAAAGATACTTTGACAGTTAAACATAGTGGCGGTTCGTCATGAACACCTCATGTGAGACCAGAGTACCTGCTTTATACTCCTAAGTGAGATGACGAGCACCTCCGGCCTTTTCGTGTGAGAGTGCCCCTCCCCTCTCTTCCCGGGAACAACCAGGTCGAAATAGCTGTCCACGGTTACATCTTGACTTATCGTTCTGACTCTGTCATGTCGATGTCGCGTTACGCTTTCCTCTCGGTCCTCTTGCATCTAAGCTTTCATCCTTGATTAATTGTAATTCTACTTCTATTTTTGGTTGATCAGATCTATTAGAGATCCTACTTGTCATAAACAGCAGCATTTTCGTTTGAGGTCCCTTCATATGCATTTGCTAAGGGACTGTGCAATAATTATCAGGAGGGGGAGGCCGAAAAATGAGTCTCGCAAGGATAAATATTACACAACACCCCCCTCTCAACAAAGGCAAATTAGCTCTGACCCCCTCCAAATCTCCCAAAAATTATGACGAACCCCCCCCCCCCCC
>OMLO01000614.1_pt1 | contig 24204 bp, 31 predicted proteins | sample 1674811 | NCBI WGS metagenome assembly OMLO01 (sample SAMN06265003, study PRJEB25207) | coral metagenome | isolation source: Coral host | place: Mexico:La Bocana,Puerto Morelos, Mexico | collected 2008-11-13
GTCATTTGTGGCCATGAAGCGTCCGGCTGCTGTGATTGAAGAGGGTGCAGTTGGCCAAGGTTTGAAGAAGGAGTGACTTGACTTCAATAGGTTTGGAGATTATGAAATCGCTTTCAGATTCGGTTTCGTTTTGTTTGGACGACTTTGGCTGCATTTTCTCTTGCCCTCCAGGGATATCATGACCGAGAAGAATCCCATCCGCTTCGTGAGGGAGATCAGGAACATCAGGAACAAGCCTTTGCTGACGCGAATGAAGTGGTTTTGGTCCCGTCCCTTGCTTTTAAAATTTGGTTTCAGGTGACTTTTGATTTGTTTTGGTTCATGTCTCACTGCCAACTTTGCTCTTTGCTGATCTGTGCGCTTTTCTGTCTAATCGTGAGCGGTGGATGCTTTGCTTGCAACTAAGTTGAAAACCATGGAACTGTTGGAGGATATCCTGCCAGGGACAAGACGATGGAGCAGCTTCAAGAGATGCTTCCTGGCAAAGACTTGGTACATGGGTCATGTCAAGATCTTGGATGCATGAGACGATTTCCCACACTTGCCAAAATGAGAATTGAACGTTAAGTTTTTTTTGATGCAAGATGAGATCTCAGGTTTGACCATGCAGTCATCCAGATTGCCAGCGACTTTGAGATGGACAAGAAGATTGTGAAATCTGATGTCAAGACGAATCTGGGATGCATGAGCAGCATTAGCAAGAAGTCTCCGTGCATGGTTTAGAACATGTTTTGGCGCATTGGAAAGATTCTGACATTTAAAATGACTCAGTTCTTTGGATGATAATTTGAAGAGTCCTTTGTCCGCTTCTCTTCACATCTCATCTCATTCCTTCTTACTGGAAGGTATGCCGAGATCTTCAAACCAACGCTTCGGAATGAGAGTGATTACGACCAATTGGTGGAATGGTTTTCAGTCTGCGTGATGCTGCAGTCTAACATGGATATGTATGATGAAGAAGAGATGTAAGGTGAGAATAGCTTCAATTTAAAAGTTGGTTGGGCGTGTGATTTCTTTCAGGTCTTACAAAAATATGGCATTCAAACTTGCTTCTTCCTCACTCTTCATCATAAGAAAGTTTCTCTCTCATCAATTGGAGGGCAAGTCTGGTGCCAGCAGCGGGCAGTAGTGCTAGCAGCGGCGGATTCAGCGGCGGTAATTCCAGCTCCAATACAGTAGCACAAGTCATCATCAGAGATTTGGGTCGGGGTTTGCCATTTCTTACATCATGATAAAGACTTAAAGCCTATACTGAGACTGTAACAAATTAATGGCCATTATGATTCTTCCAACCCAAAAAAATTGGTGATTCGTGCAGAGTTTCAACGGCAATGGAGCAACGGCAATGGATCGACGAGGGCGTGAAAAACTTGGTGGTGCTTCCGCGTGAAATCAGATTTGTCAGACTTGTTGCATGCTGCATGTGCGTATTCATGTGAAGCTAGTTGCGCGAAGTAAGTCATGTCAGTGATCTATCCCTTGACTGCTGCCAGGTCTTCATGCTGGGCCCACAAAGGCGCGTTCTGCAGTTCATTTAATGCTTGCGTGTGTTTGGTATCCGTGCAGGCCGAAAGGAAGGTTCGCCAAGTGCCGCCGCAAAGGCACGTTCTGAATGTGATTTAATTCATTTAATGTAAAAAGTTTTCAAACACCATTGTGCAGGGTGGATGGAAGCTTCACCTGGCCTGTGGCTGTTTGTCGCCACAAAGGCACGTTCTGGATGCTATTTAATGTAAAAATGTTGCCAAACACCATTGTGCAGGGTCCATGGAAGCTTCACCTGGCCTGTGGCTGTTTGGCGCCGCAAAGGCACGTTCTGGATGTTATTTAATGTAAAAATCTTTCCAAACACCATTGTGCAGGGTCCATGGAAGCTTGGACTGGGCTGTGGCTGTTTGGCGCCGCAAAGGCACGTTCTGAATGTTATTTAATGTAAAAATGTGTCCAAACACCATTGCGCAGGGTCGATGGAAGCTTCGACTGGTTTGTGGCTTTTTGGCGCCGCAAAGGCACGTTCTGAATGTTATTTTAATGTAAAAATGTGTCCAAACACCATTGTGCAGGGTCGATGGAAGCTTCGACTGGCCTGTGGCTGTTTGGCGCCGCAAAGGCACGTTCTGAATGTTATTTTAATGTAAAAATGTGTCCAAACACCATTGTGCAGGGTGGATGGAAGCTTCGACTGGTCTGTGGCCGTTTGGCGCTGCAAAGGCACGTTCTGAATGTCTACGTGTGTTTGATATCTTAGCGCTGTTGTCCAAATTTTACTTGGAGGTGGCTTCAAGACCTTCCGATGGTGAGCTGCCCTCAGTGTGAGCATGTATCATGTAACAAATTTTCACCGAGATCCAAAAACAGTCAAAGCATCAGTATCACCAGTCGAGAAAAAAAACAGCATGGCATCAACTTGAAAGTGACAAGTTGTGTTTATTTTTATTTTCAATCAGACTGACTGACATCATATCAGACATTGCTGTATGCTTGCGTGTGTCTGATATCTGCAGTTTTGGCAACTATGGGATGGAAGCTTGGCCTATTGCAGTTTGGCACCCAGGACAAGAGACACTTTGTTTCTGCATCGCGCTTTCAAACTGCCACCCATCTCATGCAACGACAAATTTGGCTCAAGATCTAAAAGAAATATGCAATATATTGCGCGAGTACAATTTTGAAAAAAGATGTCTTTCCGTGATAAATTTAATGGGGAACGCCAAAGTGGGTTTGGATGCCTGAATCGAACATCTTCTATGAATTGAATTTCATGATTAGCCCATCGCAGCAGCAGCGGCAGTCCATCATTTTGGGTCCCGAGCATTGCTGGCCAGTGCTTCAAAATGTTTCTTTGGAGACACGGGCATAGTGCTGAACTTCTAGTTGGCAAGGTCTGCAAGCCAGCAGTCTGACAACAACATCTGACATAAATTATCTTATCATCATCATAAAACATTAGTCATCGCTTCGGCCCGGAGATGGCATCAGTGTGTTGCATCGCTCTGAACCTTGGGCGTCTTTCAACAAGGACTTACAAGGGCAGGTCAGGTTGAGATTCCATTCAAAAATGATTGACAGCTTGTGAAACTTGAAAATAGTCTGGCGTCCAAAAGTTCTTGCACACCTACAATATTTAACATTTGCGTGCAGGACTCCGGATTGCCAATAAAGTCAGTGACTCAGTTTTTATTCGTCAAACAAACATGATTTTGATTGCAAGCTGCAACAGTGCCACCTAGCTGATTTTGAGGCCACCCGTCCACTGCAATGTGTGCTGATCGGATCAGGCCTCATGCTGCCAATGCTCCATGCTGTTTGTCCAACAGTAGAAAAATAAGTCAAGTGAGGAATCAATAGGTCCATATTTTGATGGTCCTTCAGCTGCTTTGCCTTCACGATCTGCATTGCACAACATGGCAGGTTTCTTAAGGCTTTGGCCAGCAAACAGCGCACGCCGCCTTCTGAGCCAGATCCACCTGCAAACTGCAATCATGATGGAGCAGGTCCAGATTGTGGCACTGAACCTTCTTTGCCTTCTGAAGGAGTTCGCTTTGATTTTGAGACTTTCAAGCAGTTTCAAGCTGTTCATGGAATGGGTGCGGAGACCAGGAAGCCTACCAACTCTGAAGCTTCTAATTTTCGAAAACGACCAAACTATGATGCTAGCCGCAGGAAGCTCCAAAGGAAACAACGTTCATTGATCTCGCAACTAGAACCTCTCATAGTTAAGCTTTCGAATGATGACATTTGCTAGGTGTTTTGATTCTAGGCCTTGGTGACACCATGGAAACTAGACTCGGTCAGTCAAAAATTAAGACTAGATCCAAGACCCGGCTACATGTGCACGAGGCATGTTGAGAACGGTCCGAGCAGTACTCGAGTGGGCAGGCTACTTGCTCTTCAAAGATGTCGTTGCCAACGGGCAATCTGCTTTGCTAAATTCCGCGGAATCATTGAAGAACTGCTCAAGTTCTTGCAGAGTCTTTGGTTGCTTTCAAGGCATGTCCAAGATGCCTATGTGACTCACCTTTGCATCTGTGTGAAACAAATTGTTCAACTTTTGAATAATAACAACGACAATCTATGATCAATTGTTCGTTGCGTTCTTGCAGCCTTTGAAAGGTATTCTTTGTGGCTGGCCGAAAATCATCACACAAGCGGCCATGGTATGTACTTGGGAAGCGTGTGTCCCCAACATGCGCCATGGGATTGCTTGGTTTTGGAAACTGTCGACTAAAGAGAGTCTTGGAGCTCAGACGGGATCGACGCAGATCTGATGGTACAGACACTTGGCAAATCAAATAAGTGTTTTCACTGATTTTATTTAAAATGGTTGGGTTTACATAGTTTTGTGCGCTGGCCGCGGAAAGCAAGGCGCGGACGCGGACAGCCAAAAAGCAGCGTGCCATCAATTTGTTTCTCCTGGATGTTTACATGAAAGCTGCAGGGTGCTTACCAAACAAGCAGCTTCAGCTTGTCTTCAGAAATTTTTTCTAATGGTTCACCTCGTTTGTCTAGTTCTTGGCCTTTTGAATCTGCATGGACCCGTCACCTCCTGGCTGAACAAGCCCTTGATCTCTCCAAGGTTTCAAAGGGGGAACCGCAAAAAGGCTGAAAAAGAAAAAGTCACTGTCATTTTTGAAGAGAAACCACGTGACCATGAAAGTGAACCTGGGAGTGAAAGTGATTCTGATGGTGGTCTTGGTGCTGAAGACACGCTTTTTGAAGTGGGTGCTGATTCTATTGAGCAGGACGAAGAGTTGAAATTGCATTGCATGGGCTGCAATAGCTACTTCACTGCTGTGATAGAAACCAATTTCGGGAACGTTACCAAGAACTTGCCCACTCGATGGCTACCACCAGGGACAATCCGCATGCTGTACATGAAAATGCAAATGGAGAATCAAGATCATGGAAGCTTCAAGATCAGCTACTCCCACTTCTGGAGAGTGTTCAGAAAAAGGTGGCACAACGTGATCCGCTTTCTTCCAGAAAGCACGCACGGTGCCTGTGATGACTGTGCGTCACTGAAGCAGCAGTTTGCGCGAAGTCAGGATCCACAATCCAAGTTCAATGCGGCGAAGGCGTATCAAAGCCACTTGGATCTTGTATATAAAGACAGAGACCTCGAGGCTTTCCTACAGAGTGCCAACCCATTGACAAGATCTCAGCAGCCGTTGTGCTTGCACTGGGATTCTTTTCGTTTTCAGTCACCATAGTTTGTTTGTTTTCTCTTTGGTGTCTAATTTCTTGCTTTTAATTCATTCATTGAATATCATTGGAACCTTGTTATCACCTTCTTTTCTTCAGGACGGAATGGATCAAAGCAAGTGGAGATTGCCAAGATTTCACGGACCGCAAGGCCAGCGCCCTCTTAAGAGTACTATGAACCTTCAGAGGCCTCAACTCAAAGTTCAAGGAGTCTGGTGTCACAATGTTTGCCTAGATCTTTGGGATACTTGGCCATTTTTTTCTTAGTAACCTTTTGTTGCTGCTTCTTGATTTGGCGATGCTTGACACTTCAACACCAGACATGACCTGTTGTTTAAAGTCTCACATCATCCGCAAGGGATGGTGAAAGTCACAACTGTGAGGTCCTTGACCCCAGAGTGGCTGCAGACAGCACCACAGTGATGGAGTGTGCATCCCGATCCATTGACTTTGCATTGGAGCGCTGCAAGGAATTGGGAGTTCCACGTCCAGATCAGCTCCTTTGTCACAAGCCTTGCTGACAACCAGTGAACAGGTTTAATTCAGTTGTGACTTGTGTCTCGAGCTTTTCAGTAATTTAATGGATTATACCTTGAAGTTTAGATGATCCCATGCTTTATGTTGCTGCGCTCCACGAAACACTGATCTGTAGGCTGACAATACGGCGCGCGAAAACAAGAATGGTCATTGGCTTCGCTACTTGGGATGGATAGTATCCACAGGTCGAATGAGAATGTGTGGATATTTCTTTTCCAGAGTTGGTCACACGCATTCGACGTGTGGAGCCTCGCCAGCATGGTGGTGAAAGGTTCTTGTATTCAGTTGCTCAAGTTTTGCTTAGCTTTTGCCCTGACTGTTCAAAGTCAGTTTGTGAAGCGCTGCAAATGCGCCTTGTGTCACTAAGACCAGTTATATGGCCTGATCTCAGTAGCCATGCGGTACATTGATGTTCTTGCAGATGGCGTTGATGTTGCTGAGCCCATCCCTTAGTTGACCTGCGGCCACTCAGCATTCATGAAGCGCTTCAATGTTGATTTGATGCTCAGGAAAATCCACGCAATCCTTCATCGAATTGGTGTCCATGATTGGGTCGGCAAGCATGCCAAAATTCGGGCGCAGTACATTTCAGGTGTACGGAACTTTCAGGGCTGGTGCCCTGCTCGCAAGTAATGGTTTGAAACGATGTGTCACTGTAGTATATAGAGTTTGAATATCTCGGCCATTCAGTTTCTGTTTCTTCGTTTACTGTCCAAGGCTTTCAAAAGCACCTGTGCAATTTTCTGGTGGCCTCAAGACTGATGAATCTGCGATGCATGCATTCATATTTATGCGCCGTTCAGGCTGGACTGCTGCACCCTTGTGCATTAACCGTTAGTTCATTGATGTTATTTTCATCATCACTAGTCTGAACGTACTTGCTGATTTGGCTGAGACATGCCCGCAAACGTGAAGATCGTTGCACATGGACGCGGAGCTGGCTTGGAAATGCATGAGAATGACGCTATCCTTTGCGTGAAACGTAATGCAGCTGATGATACATTGTGCCAGGAGTTGTGTGAAGTTATCATTGCTGCAACTTTTGGCTTTTCAGGCAAACTTTTTAGTTGTACTGTAGTCCTCTTCCATCTTCTTCCCATTTCCCAGGAGCCAATGCTGGCCTTTCCTCACCGCTACATTGCACGGATAGGTCATGCGCCAAACCAACCACGTGGCTTGAAGCGAATCAAACCAGCAAAGCGACAGGACTACCTCGCTTTGGCCAATGCATTGCTGAAGATTGATCCATCCGAAGCCACGAGAAGGGCAGTTGAGTTTTTGGTCGCGATTTGTACAGATGTCCCACCAGAACAAGTTCCGGTGATCAAGTGGCTACAGGAAGAACCTGTAATCCCACACATTGATCTTGAATGTCCGTCCGCCCTTGGACGGATAGCTCCGCACATGCGATTGCGGGCGAATATCAGGCCATAGCTACAGCTGGTAAAAGCTTGTCTGGTGGGACCATGGTTGAGGGAGTGGTGGTGAAAAGTTGTTGCTGCAATCAAGAGCATAATGTCATTGAAAGTAAAATATACACAGAAACCGTCTCCTTCAATTCATGGAACGGATTGAGGTGTGGGGTCTCCTACGGTTCCTCCAGGAACAAGGCAGTTGGTATCTCAGCTGAGTTGCAAATCAACAACTTTAATGTGACTGTGGTGGCCTTGTGTTTGCCCTGCCCACTCGCATTTTGGTTTATCAGCTGGGGCACAGTGGGTTCGGGCAGTTGGCCAGGGTACAACTTGTCCTGATTTGCATAGGCGCACAGTTTAGATTCTTGCTCATCTTGCTAGTTGCAAAATAAGCAGTTTGGTTTTGGGCAGGTATGTCCCATTCAGCCTCGGATTCTAGGGAGCCTGTCCTCAAGGCGAAGGCTGGTCTCAGAGGATGAGTCATTTGATTCCTGCCAACCAATGACTTTTTGAGTTTATTTGCAGGAGAATGCGCCAGTTGAGGTGCTTTCCCCAAAGCGACTTGATCCCGATGCAGAGGAGCATTGAACTGGGGAATGGTGAGTGCCTTTTCTTTTGAATTTGTTTTCAGGACTATTGGCCCCAAGATGATCCCAGCCATTGGAGCTACAATGAGGAATCACAGGCCACTCCTTGATGACATTCATATTCACTTTATGTGACCTCTTCTTGGTGCATTAGAACCCACCAAGATCTTCCACGGTCATGTTTCATTCAGTGAGGTCACCCTTCACTTGCTGAGCATCACTGGGGAGGCAAGCCAAGTAGCAAACATCTAGCTTGAAGAAAATGTTTGGTCCAGCCCACAACTCTGCTGAACAGGTACCAAAACGCTTCATCAGGCATGGACTTATTGTTGATGACCTCTACGGAGAAAGGGAGCCTGAGGATGAAAGTGTTGGGGCCTTGGCTTTTTTGGGACGTACAGCTGCCATCAGTGACTTGATGCATGTATTCCCAAGGCCGTGGAGGAGGTACAGGGCCAATCCACCTCTGTTCAGGCTTGGTTGAGTGAAGCCAAATGTGTCAAGCGGATTGTTGTAGTGAATGGTTGACCTGGAGGCCGAAAATCGAAAGAAGCGCCGCTTAGATCCAGATGCAGAAGCACAGTGATGGTTTGATCAGCTCCTGGAAAGAGGATAAAAAAAAACGCACTATGTGATGTGTCTCCATTGCCAATTATTTCAAATCAACTTGGATTCGGAATCCAGCCAGTCATCTTAATAAACAGCTCAATGTGAAAAGAAAACCGCTAGCTCTTTTTGGCTTTAGTCATTTTGACTTTTCTTGCGCCATGGCGAAACGTGGGGTTTGCAGCTTGAGCTACGCTATGGATATTTTGCGTCGCTCCGCTGGCAAAAGGACAGGTGCTGGTGAGTTTGTTGAGTTTCTTAAGCTACTTCAAGACTTACTCTGCTTGACCAAGTCTAGTTATTGGCGTTGGGCCAGGACAACTACGAAAAAAACTTCAAACAAGCCTGTCTCCAAGCTGGGGGCTTAGTGGTGTTTTGGAATCTTTTGGAATTTGACTGATGATATTTGATGATGGGTTGAACCACTCTAAGATCATCCCAATGGTTTGAACCACTTTAAGATCATCCCAATGCCCACACATCGACTGAAGGAGAGTTGAAAAAGGCCCAAAGTTGAAGAAAGAAAAAAACCAAAGATGTTCTGGCCTCAGACTAAAGATTTATCACATGAAAAGTCTCAAATCCAATGCTTTTACTGTTGATTCTGACCGTTGCTGCTACAAAATCCATGACATATAAATATTAAACATTGAATTGAATGAATAATAAACAACTTTGCACTGTGGCTTCAGGATGCGTTACCCGAAGACATCAGTTCCTGTGCCTGCAACTGGTCTCCCAACTCGCTTCAAGAGCATCCTGGCCACCTACGGCTGGGCAGATCTTTGGCTGGACTTGATTGCAGAGAAGTTGGGAGAGGAGTTTCTTTTCAAGAAACTCAAAAAATGGCGCTGGACTCTAAGTACAGCCTTCAGCGGCGTTGGTGCTGCTGAAAGTGTTTCTTGTCAATTTAACGCAAAAACCAGAAAGCACCATTTCACGTTCAATTAATGACAAATAAATGTGAAAAGTTTTCTGAATTATTGCTTCTTTTGTCCAAGGCTTCCTACAGTCTTCAGGAAGCTGCCCGAAAGTTTGCACAGCAGAGGTTTGAGTCAAAGAAGAACCGCAAACACGTATCGTTGGACTCTGCCTGTGAGATCCAGCCATCATGCCAAGCTGTGTTGAAGGCTACGTATGGGCACTGTGTTTTCACTGACATCATGGACCTTGACCTCAAGAACCCTAAAGGAAACTGGTGCTCTACACACAATCGGTATTGCAAGACCAAGAAGTTCGTCAACAGCAAACGCATCTTTCCCAAAATAGATGAAAACTAAGTAAGGGTTGGCCACAGTTGCCATAATCATTGGTGCTGATATCACCACCACCACCACCACCACCACCATCATCATCATCATCATCATCTTTCAACATTGTCAAGTGTTTTTTTAATGCAGCAGAACCATCCCCTCGAATTGTCACCTCCAAGGTATCAAAGTCAATGCTGCAGGCGAGGACCTCAGTTTGCAACGAGTATGTCAGGAAGATGAATGATGATGCCTTCAAATTCCTTGACATTTGTTGCAGTGACACTAGTTCTCTGTTTGATTCAAGGAACGGTCTGCGTATCCTTTAGTATGATGGGTCAGAGGCGAAAAGAAAATGACCCTCGCTTTGCCACCCACACGAGATACTATGATCAGTACAGCAATTGCTGCGATTTGCTTGTCGTCGAAAATGTCACTGAATATGACTTGGAGATTGTTAAAAGAAGTCTTGGAGATGAGTGGTCTACTCAAGCCACCAAACTGGATCCAAGGCTTTTCGGCTTGGGTGTGTCGCGTGCCAGACACTACATCCTAGCCTTCAAAAAAACAGCCCTGCAATGGACAGCTACCTGGAGCCTGGATGAATTTGTTTCGTTCTTTGCTGCGAAGCCTGGGATCGGAGCAATCAACTACTTTTGGCAGAGGCGCTCTCCACAGACATTGACAGCTGCAGAAGAGACATGGCAGTCACTGTAGTTGATAAGTAGCTGAAAGCTTTTAATGACTGACAGGTTTGGCATGTCTTGCAACTTGACTCTGACAAGTAGCTGTTTTGTTTGACTGCCAAGGAAAGGAATCTTGGGCATTACCGTGCTTTGCCAAAAGAAATTCGTTTTCCTGACCTCACCCAATACGCCAAAAATGGGAGAGGAAGAGGTGAGCTCAAGGACAATTGCTTATGCACCTTGACCACCTGCACGAAGATCTACTCTGAGGACCGCTCTTAGATTTTTGAGGCTGTTTTCTTGTCCTTTAATGATGATGATGATGAGCTGCCTCGTCAACCCAATACTTGCCAGGAGCGTGAGCGATTCATGACCCCTTTTGAGGCAATGTCCGCTCAGACGCTTCCGGTGACGGATCTGCAAGCCCACAGGGCCCAAGCTCCGAAGCTGGAGCTAGCCCTGGCTGGCATCAAGCCAAGCGATGTTTTGAAGATGGCTGGCAACAGCATGTCAGTCCCATGCATGGGATGTGTGCTTCTGGCAGCGGTTTGCGCTCTTGAGGCAGTTTAGCACACATCCCAACACTTTATTGCCTTGGTCTCATGCCAATGAAATAGAATCCCCAAATAATATCTCACCCTTAATTAAATAGGGAAAATTCAGACTCCAAATATAATAATATCATTTAAAGGTCATCCGACTATTTTTGAAACACAAGTGCAAGATTTGTGTTTCAAACACTGCTCTGCTGGGACCTCGCGCAATCACAGTCATTTTAGGACTGGAGTGAAATCATCGCAATGCCTGGGCCTGCATGCAACAGAGGTAAGAAGAACTTAGTCCTTCGACTTTCATACTGCTGTCAAAACCTGATGGAAGCCTGGCCTTGCGTTGAAGATGTTGGAGTATGACATCTGACATCTAATTAGTTTCTGAATTAGTTTCCAAGTAATTAGTTTCCGATTAATTAGTTTCGATGAATTCGTTTGATGAATTAGTTTGACTCAGAACTGCGTCAACAAGTGCGCACAATGGAAAAAAATGAGCTCCAAGCCTCCGTTGGTCTGATGCCCTGGCTTTGCACTTCAACTGGATTGAGTTCATAGCATGATGATTTTCAGCGTCATGTCCAGCAATCTTTGAATTGAGTTGCTTCGTTCTTGATCAAGTTCCGGCCTGCTGCAAATGGCTCAAAGGGTTTGGTCGCAAAAATGGGAAAGCGTACCTCACAAGTGCAGCCAGACCGGGCTGCGAAGCTGTCAAGACAGTTTCCATGGGTCCAGCGAATGGTGGAAGCGATTGAGTTTGCACCTCAATCTTTAGCAGTGTTGTGATTTACAGACATTGCATTAAATGAAAAAGCTCTGAAGTAGCCTGATTGTCATTGTCCACTCCAGGCGTTTTGATATAGATCAAGATCAACATCCAGTCAAGTACCTGGTAGCCAAGATGACTGATGGAATCTACAACCCCATCCTTGATTGGATGGTAGGGACTGTTGGTGTGGTCATGAAGGATGCAAATTACATTGAAATTGAGGTGCCCTTGTCAGCAAAGTATTCAGTTGTCTGTAACAAATGATATGAAATGACATCATCACCATCATCACCATTAAGCAGTCATTCATCAAGTAGCCATCTTGCAGCCAAAACCAGCATCTCAGGAAAAGCATGGATCATCCCACTGTGTTCCAGCCTTGGCTCTTTGGTATGAAATGCCCTCAGATGGCTCACCTCATTTGGCGAGCTGGCTGGCAACAGCAAAAGAAATATATATGGCAGGCTACGAAAGTCTGCGTGAGCCTTTAGAAGTGAAACTGCGAGATGGTGCAAGTGGGATGGCCAAGCTCATCGTTACCAAAGGAGTTGGAAGAGCATCGATGGTTCTCTTCGCCATCGCCTTCACCTACTTCGAATTTGCTGCAGAGATGTCTGCAGAACAGATGAAGGACTTCCGCAGGCCAATGGGTTTTCTTTGGGGCCGGGACAATCTGTGGAGCCCAGATGTCAGCTATCCGCAAAATACCATTCAATAGTACGCCATGGTTTGTGGTCTCTTCAATCTGCCATCCGATCATCACTCAAGTACCAGTAACTCGTCTAAGGGACAATCTGGTTCCCACCTTGTTGATTCTGGCATCTTTGGTGTGGGGTGTGGACAATCTGGGGCCATCAGATTGGCAATCTGGGTCGTGGATGATGTTACTTTCTGAAGGGTTCCTGGGGGGTGATCCTCCTACTGTAACCGTCGTCCCTGGGCCGACTTATCTAATTTAATTTTATTTAATTTTTGATGGTTACATTTCTGGCATCTGATCAATTTCAAAGATATCTAATAATTTTTGTCACATTTTCTGGCATATTATCATTAGATTCAATCTGATAGATATCCTATGGCCATGGTATGTCTGGTTTACCAGGGCCTGGGGGTGATGGTTCCAGTGGGGGGATCGTCCCCAGACATTTGCAAGGATGGAAGCAACATCCATGAAACTGATAGCTGATAAGCGTGGATCATCCGTGATGGTTTTGACCAATCCATCGTCCCTGGAAGGTGTAAGTCCAGGGTTTTTAGTCTGAATCTTTCTGCCAGAACATTGGTTGATATGATGCGGCGGCATAGCATAATATTTCAAAACAAGGTATATCTGGCAACTTATTGGTTAGATACTCTGGCACAATATGTGAGATATTCTGGCAGAATAGCAGCATATCTGTCGTCTCATAATTCCGTGTTTTTCTAGGGCTCCTGACAGTTGATCAAAAGATTCAGATTCACCAGCTTCGACTCCTTGCCTCCTGCATGCAGGTGGGTTGAAACAGTTTGCGAGATTCGAGTCACCCTTCAAATTCAAGAGGACAGCAGCCACTACGATTGGAGACGTCTGCAAGTCCATGAACAACAATCAGAACGCCAAAAAAAAATGCAATGCAGAAGGCACTAATCTTCTCTCGTCGTGCTTCTCAGAAGCAATTGGAGGACCGAAAGTTGTGATATTTCAGATTGAAACTTAATAAAATCACCAACCATTTTTTGTATCAGAATCAGACAATCAAGTCCCTGCAAGGAGCCAGCCAAGTACTCTGGGCCACAAGCCTTCAAAGATGCTTTTCTCGCTGCGGTCGATGAACATAATTGCTATGGGATCGCGGCCTTACACGTGAAGTACCAAATTGATGACCAAGAAGCCCTACAACTCTTTGCCCTCAAGGCACATTGAACTCAAAGTTTTTTGGCCTCCAATCTAAGACTGTGTCCGTAAAGCAAGATCTCCAAGCCTGCCAGGTGGGAATGTCTGAGCGAGCATGGGTGCTTTTGGAAAGGCACTTCCACAAGTTCAGCTTCGCAGCATCAGGCTCGAACATTTTTAAACATTTTCAAACTGTTACCTGTTATGAAAATTTCAAACATTTTCTAAATTGTTGTTATTAACTGTTACTCAATCTGGCCCTTTCCTGCCCTGCAGCTTTCAACCATCAAACGCTCTTGGACACGCGGTGGTTATTGGGCGGAATGTCTAAGACAACCAGTGGGCTCTGGCATCAAATTTTGTTGATGACTGAAGAGAAGCAGCTTTTGTTCCTCAAAAGACTATTATTTCTCCATGACATTCAAGTACGTCGAGCTGGAAAATCATGTGTCACTCGATTGGCCCCGCAACAGTGGAACGAAGAGCTGGAAAGAACGTGCCTCCAAGGCTTCATCTTGGAGCAAATGAAAGCTGCCCCCGAGAAGTTTCCTGACGAAACGTTGGCTTCAGTTGAGCTGGGTATGGTGGAAGGGCGGCTTGGCTTGAAGAGAAATTGTCTGATGGTGATGATGATGATGATGATGATGATGATGACGTGATGGTGATGGTGATGGTGACTATGATATATTATTGATTGAATCTAAGTCTGTCTTAAATCGATGAATCTTGCTTGGCAGGGACTTCTTGTCTGAAATCAATGAGACTCTCATCACCAAAGACCCAGACTTCAAACATTTTGAGACTGCACTATGGGCTGATCACATGGTCAAACATGCCGTCCCTGATTCTGCAATGGATGAAGCGGAGAAGAGACTGGAGGCGCTTTCAGTGGACTCCAGAAAGAAGGCCTTCGAACACGATACTCTCCAGTTGGTCAAGGACGTGGCTTCTGTGGCCAAACTTTTTGCAGCTTCTGAGAAAAGCCAGCGAACAGAAAGGCTGAGGAAGGTAGCGCATGTGAGAGCCCAAAATGCAATTGGGGGCAACATTATAGAATCATTCATGGGTGAGCACGCGTGCCATAGGGCGGGAACGGAGAAAGATCTGCTCAACGTCACCGAGCAGGCCTGCTTTACGCTAAAAAATTGAAAATTTGGAATACTACACGCAAATTTAAACTAAACGATCTACGGGTTAATAAGTTGTTGTAGTGTCAGGATTCTTCTGTTTGAAAATTTGGACAGCTTGAACCCCCTGCAGTTCATAGCTGCTCGAAAGAATCCTGTTGGACAGCCTACTGTGTTTGTTGTCTGGGCTGACCTGACAAAATTCGGCCGAATGGACAACAAGCAGCTGAACTGGGCTACAGGAATTATCGAGAAGGCCTTGTCAAAGACTCCAGCAAAGAGCATCGCAATCGTTATTGCGCCACATCTTACATCGGAAAAGGTGTCGAACGGCTCTCGTGGCGAAATCCGGTCCCTTGGACACCATGAAAGCATTGTGTTTGCTGTGATTTGTTTATTTTTCAAATTTAATATGATGATGATGAAGTCATTAAAAAAACTAGACAATCAGTGGTCTACAACGTAGATCCTTGCCTTTTCGGTCGGTCTTGGCCTGGATTTGATTGAACTGAAAAATAATGTCTGCCCACAGCCCCAAAATGCTCCAAAGGCGCGTGGAAGACAAGTTTGATGGCCGGAATTTGGGCAGTCTGTTGATTACGTTGAGAATGGAAGCCCCTCCCGCCTGCAAGCAAGTTCCTATGGTTCATCACGGGTGGGTGGTGTGGGCTGATAGCTGCTGGGAAGACAATGTCTTCCGCAATTGCGAGCTTGTGCAGATGAAGTCTGGGTCCTGGATTTTTACAAAATTTTACTCCTTAGCAGGTCTCTGTTAAAAACTGATGACGATGACGATGATGATGATGATGATGATGATGATGGTGGTGGTGATGGTGATGATGCTTCCAATGCGAAAATCCTTTGGTTTCCATTTAATTTTTTTCTACACCGCTCAGGTCACCGAAGAGCACAATGGCATGGCCTCCAGAATCGTCCTACATTGTGCCAAATTCAGAGAAAGACGGCGTGCCTTCCAGTGCGGAAGGGACACGGTTGCTTGGCTTCTGAATCAAATCTGAAAATCATTGAAAAGCTAAATAATAATAATGATCAAAAAATCTTGTCAAGTATTTCTCATCATGTTCAGGCAAGCCCTGTTCCTCAAATAGTTTCTTTCCAGGAGCTTGTCAGACGTCCAAGAAAGTGCACAGCTTTTCTGCGGACAGCAAGTTCCTGAAACATTGCTGAGATCTGTGCTTGGACGCATCACTGCACCTGTTGCAGTGATAAACTGCACGCCATACGACGCCTGGCTTGAACGCTGCTGTCTCTATTGGCACATTGAGAATGAAAACTCCACCAGGATTTCTCATTTGTCTCTTTCGTTATCTTGTGGCCTCGTAGACTACGTGCAAAAAAAGTTGGCCCTGGCTTTGCTGCAGGCCTGTTGTCGAAAATTTTGAGTCTCATTGATTGACTGATTTAGACATCTTCATTGAAAGAAAATTTAAACCATACTGCAGGCATGGAAAGCCGGAGATCATCCAATGGGTGATGTGCGGCGATTTGAGCCGAACCCACCTGCTGAAGAATCTGAAACCGTGGATGTAGCGGCTTTCAACCTGAAAATGGTTCAGGTTTCAGTTGATCCGAGGAAGAAAGGCATTGAGCGGTTCAAAGTTGAGTTGCCCACGCAAGTGCGGGCCTTGCACATGCGGGATGTTGAATACGGCGCACAGTGGAGGGCACTTTTGAAAGATTTTGATGACAGGCCACTCAACTTTAACTTGGTCCATGGGAGTGTTGCACCTTGTGGCTATCGTAGCCTGACAATGTATTAAATTATCTGTTTATCAAACAAACACCGGGTCAAGTTAAGGATTTTTTTTTCGCAAAAAAAAACATTGAATGTGAGGTTCACCCAGGGGCCTGCACCCAAAGCTCCTTTGCCAGAGCCCGAAGAGAAGCCTGAGAGTGGTGGCGTGCAACAACTCTTTTGGACTGGGGAACCAACGGACATCACAACCTTGCTTCAGACATATCAAGTGGAAGCCAAAATTCCGGGCAAGTTCGCGGGCACGACGCTGTACGTCATGGACACGAAAAACAGGTCATCAAACAAAGCGGAGAACGTCACCGAAGATCAAACATACAAATTGTTTCTTGTGCCTAGACAAAATTATTCATTGATGCTTCAAATCTTTGAGTCATTGAATTGTGTTCCTGAAAATTTTCAATCTTGAGTTCTGGGCTGTCAAGTTTGCGACATTAAGGCGGCACACATGGACATTGAGTTGCCGACGGATCAATTTCTTATTGGCCATGGAGCCTCCCGATTCAAGGCAGCTGACAAGGTGGCGGACATCAAGCGGAAGAAACAAATAGGCCGGCAACTGTTTGTCAGTCAGTGTGTGCTTCTGACAGTCAGTGATTTGTGCTCTTGATGTTTTTTTGATTGGACATTGAACCTGAATCCAAAGTTGAATTTGGACATGTGCTCGATGGTTGCGAATGTAGCGGCTCGAAACAAAAGCTATATTGACTCGATTGATTGGCGATCCTTCTTGATTTAGGGCTTGATGAGTTTTGAAAGCCCGCTGGCAAACCTGCTTGCAGAGCATGGCTTCAATGAGGACCCATGCCCACATAGCAGTTCAATCTTTTTCTCTGTTGTTGAATGTCATGTTGATTTCTAATTTCCATAATAAATCATGATACATGATTGTTCTTGAAAATCTCTCACTAGGACTTTGCTTCATTGCGTTCCGCTGAATCTGATGCATCGGTGGTAGAAACACCACCAGCAAGTAGGAAGTCTGTCGAGGCCCTACTTCGTCACTCTTGAACAAAACCAGCCTGTTTAATTTGATGACTAAGTTTGCCATTGAATCCTTCCGTTAGCCCCCAGCCACATGTTTTCTGATCCTGAGGCCTTGAGATCTTCGCCTGATGCATCTGCGTCCTCACAGGCAATTGCACATTGTCCCATCTTGAAAGCACAGCATTGAAATCACGTGAGTCTATTTGGCAATTATTTTATGAAAACCCTTGATGGGCAGGAGAAGGTTCCGATGGATCCACAGCAAAGGCCTACCAAACGTCGCATTACTTTTGGAGGAGTGAATGTGGTCGATGAGGCAAAAGAGGTTCCCAAGGATCCTTCTACTAAGTTGCCTATGACTGCTGGAGAGTCTACTCAGTGGAACAATCCAACTATGAGCAAAGATGCAATCAAGGAATTGGAGGAGAAGGTCAAAGAGGCACAGGGCGGCAAAATGACGAAGGCAGAAAAAAAGGAGAGGTTGCAGAAGTTTGCAGCTCCAAAACCACCAGCGAAACCACCAGCGAAACGCAAGGCAAAGAAAGGCTCATCGGATGATGAAGATGATGAAGATCCTAATCCTTTGGACAGCGAAGAGTCGTTGTCATCTTTAGAGCTGCCAGAGGAATCAGAGATCGAAGAGGAGATTGACGATGATGTTGAAAAACGGCCACCACCAGCAAGCTCTTCAAAGACTGTTCCGAAGAGGAAGGATCCTCCGTCCACACTGGACTACTTGAAACGAAGCCAGTTCTTTGAGAAGAAGGTTCCACTGGGAAGACCTAAGAAGGTGAAGAGCGGTGAGGATGAGAAGAAAAAGGTCACGGAGAAGAAAAAGGCGGAGAAAGAAAAGAAGTTGAAGGAAGATGAGAAGAAGAACGCCGAGGAAGAAGCTGAGGAAGAGAAGAACATGACCGAAAAGGAAAAAAAGGCCGAAAAAAGGGCGAAGAAAGAAGCTGAGGCAGAGGAGAAGAGGAACAAGGCCAAGATGTTGAAGAAAGAAGCTGAGGAAGAGGAGAAGAGGAAAAAGGCCGCAAAAAAGGAGAAGAAAGAAGCTGAGGAAGAGGAGAAAAGGAACAAGGCCGAGATGTTGAAGAAAACAGCTAAGGAAGAGGAGGACAGCAAGGAAAGTGCTGAGGATGATGAGAGTGAGGAGGATCCAGCAGTGGTGCAGGCCAAGAAAAAAGCCAGGCTTGAGAATGATAAGGATGCAAAGAATATCAAAGCTCAGAGGAGTGAAAAGAGATCAGCAAAAGTTGAAAAGTTGAAAAAAACACTTGAGAGGAAAGAAGAGGCTGCAAGAAAGGCCAAATTGCAATTGGAGAAAGAAGCTCAAAGGCAAAGTGATGAATCTTCAACTGAGGAGGGGAAGACTGTTGGTGAATTGCGGGCTGCAGCAAGGGATGCTTTCGTTTCCCAGGCTGCTTTCGACTCGAGCTATCCGAACTTGAAGGAAAGGCTTGAGGAAAAGGCTCGATCAAAGAAGGATAAAGAAAAGGCCAGGCGAAACTAGTTTTCATGATTCTTTTAGTCTTTATTTCTTAACTCAGCTTGCCCCTGTGCTAAAGCCCAGTCCTGTTTTCAGGAAAGCGATGCAGAGAGCGGTCCTGAAGATGAAGATGCTGAGGCAGGGTTCAATCAATGATGTTTTTTTGTGAGGTTGAATCAAGTTACTTCAAAATACTTCAAATGATATCAAAATTTGATTGAAATGTCACTGTCACAACTGCAAAGCAATCATCAATCATTTGAAATCACTTGCAGAGGCCGCACATGGAGTCAAAGGTCGTGTTGGACTTCGTGACGTTTATCACACCCACATCAAGGATGCTTCCGAGATTCTGAAGGCTGAGAACCCAACTTGGTCGAAGATGGACATCTTGGCCGAAGCGCGACGATTGTCTGAATCTCATTTGTTTGCTTTGCGATGTTTAGCAATGATGTACATTTCACAGTCATTTCACAATTTAAAATTAAACCTACCATCATTCATCACTGAGGTGGAGGACGCATCCATCGCGTTTGGCTTCCATCAAAGCAATGACGCCTAGTGAGTTGTCGCGGAGAAGGCTGAAGTTGTACGTTAGTGACCCAAAGGATCCAGCACGTGGTGAAGCCCCAGATGCCGAAGAAGCTCCTGCTGCAGTGGCCTCGCCTTCTCCTGCTGCAGTGGTAGATGCCGCAGAAGATTCTTCGGACTCGGACAGTGAGAAGACCTTGGAGCTGGGGGCGTGATAGAAGAAGCCGTTAAGTTAGGCTGCAGCACACAATCATTGATCAAAAAACCTTCAATCCAACATAATCTGAAATTGATCAAAAAACATTCATCATGCAACAGTCTTGATTCAAACGCTGTCGGATCTTTCAAGTGTGTTTTTGCAGCAGCCTTGGGGTTGCAATGAGATCATTGCACTGCGATCATGTGCAATGCTGCGTGTGGCATTGTGCGATTATACTCTTTCTATGGACTCCTTAGGTTGGAAGATTAAGAACATTTTCCATTGGAGTCTTGGGAACTTAAGATTTAGCTTTTGGCTCAATGAGCTTGTGGCTCGTGATGAGCAATCAGTGGTGCTGAGCATTGGACGCTCTGACATTGTGATGGCCGTTTCGAAAATTCAAATGCCTGCAGCCACATCCTGGTAGCTTTGTGACACTTGCAAGTTTTCAAGCTGATGCTCATTCATGACACTTTCAAGTTTTCAAGCTGATGCTCATTCAAAGCTGATCTAGCCAAAGTTTCACTGATGTCCAGGTGAACTTGCACGACTGACACCATGCCGCTGGACTTCTGATCAAAGCAGTGTTGTCCTTGAAGTCTTCGAGGAGGACAAAAAGAATCCTATGGATGCAAAACCGTGCACATTGAGGAGGCTTCTTTTGGATCTAGAAGAGACAGGCCACACCGATGTGACTGTGAATAGCCATGATTTGACTCGTCCCTCCAGCAGTGACTCGACATTGCTCTTGTGTGATTTTCATGTTTTTCATCCTCCACTTTTGTTCATTTAAAGTTTGTTTCGATCTGAGGTGATTCAGATGCCTCTTACAAAATCCATCCCAAAACAGTGGACATGCACTTTTCGTGGTCATTGCCTGCTTCAAGCAACGCTATGAAGTTCTCGTCAGTGTGCTCGCTTTTCACTCACTCGGAGCCTCAGCTGAAACATGTCACATGCAAAAGAGAATGCCACTTTTTGGACCGAGACTCTGACCATCAACTTGATGCTGTTGCTGAGGCTTTGGAAGCATCTTTACCTTTGGAACGAATCTGGAGGGTCGCATTCGTTGAAGAAACAAAAGCCCCTTATTTGCATGACAAAGCTTTGGGTGCAGTGCTTGCCAAGTTGAAACAAACTTCTTGCAGCCTTTGCCTGCCAAGGAGATATCCCCCAGATTCTTGGCCACACCAAGTGCAAATGATGCAGTCGATTTCAAGTTTTTGATAACCGATAATAGATATTTTGAAGATTTTTGTGCATGGATTCCAGGAAAGCCACTCTACTTCATGAAACAGCCTCTTGCACTGAGTGAGAATGAAGTGGTCAGATTGATCTGATCCAATGATTGGCCTGATTGGCAGCTGGCACCGACCTGGCGACCGAAAAAGCTGCTTGCATGTGTTCATGTCATGGTTTGAAACAAACGATGCTCAGTGCATGTGTTCATGTCATGGTTTGGGCAAACGTCATGTTTTGAAAGCAGGTGCATCTCACTGTGCATCTCATTCTCAAGCAGGTTCAAAACAAGTTCTTTTTGATGTCAGCAGACAAGCATCAAAACACTGAGTAATTAAGAGGCTACCATCTTTTAGTATCCCGTTGTCATTCGGTATCCCGTGCCTTTCTTTGTACACAACACTTTCATTGAGGCGCCGGAAAACGCCAATGTCAATTGATGCAACTGAACTGGAATCAACTTGACTGCAAAAGTTCTGGGCAGGCCTCTTGCATGTTGGCAGCGATGGGCGATGGATGCAAAGGATGCGAAGGTGCCACCATGCCACCTCCAATGTTTTCATAACAGTTAAAGTCAAATGGTGTATGATTTCTCACCCTTGGCTTGCTCATTGGAATGCATCAGAATCATCACTTTCGGTTTTTTTGGGCTCAAGATGTCCTGAGCCTGTCAAAATGACGGAAGAAAAGCATGAGGTGTTGGGGGTCGCCAAACCATCCCCAGCGAAAAATCCTTTTGCGAAGTCATTGCCCATGGTCAATCCTTTCTCGAAGTCAGCATCAGCTTCTTGGCTGCATGTCAACCGAAATCTTTTAAGAAATAGTCATGGCTGACAAAAAGCGTGTATGTGACACAAAAAGCATCTCAGGTTGCAAATAGACCACCTATCAAGAAGACCCTGCCACCTCCGAGAAGATTCTGCTTGCCTACATCCAAGGCAAGGACCTGCCATTCATTGCAGTCAGAAATAGATTGCAAAGAATGCCAAACAAAATCAACATCTAAAACACTTCAGGCACCGGCAATGGCAGCAAAGGCATCACCATCCAACGCTGGTGGCAACGCTGGTGGCATCGCTGCATCTGCATCCGACGGTCTAGATGCTGCAAGAAGAAACGCTGCTGGCATCGCTGACGCTCTAGATGACGCATTCAGCAATGATGGCAGTGATGGCAGTGCAGCTCAAGATGATGCATCCAACAATGATGGCATCGTTGAAGCTCAAGATGCATCCAACACTTTGTTGCCAAGCGGTGGCTCGATTGCAATTGATGAGTCTTAGTGATGTTTAGTGGTTTTCAACATTAAATTAGTCTTAATGATTGCAGTTCAACTTCTAAGGACGTCCTGTTTTCACTGGCCTTGCTGATGGTGGCTCTCAAGGCTCGATGCTGGATTGAAATTGTTTTTTGTGCTTGGCCCTTTCCATCCCCTTTTTTCATTCAATCCAATCTCTTGTCAACAGGAAGTGTTCCTGCCGTTGCTGATGATGATGATGAAGTTGGCAGGAAATGCAAAGCATTTTTTGCTGCATGGCACGCCGCGTTTGACGACGTCATAGAGAAAATGGAAAAATCATGAGCGGTCAAAGTTAAGCTGGTAATAAGCTACTAACCTTAGATTGGCGATGATAACAACCAGTCTGTCACTGTTCAAAAATAAATCGAATACGAGTGTTTTGCATGGCTCATGTCCGGTGTTTTGCATGGCTCATGTCTCCAACTGGAGAACTGCGCAATGCCGCAAGCGAATCGGTATGAGGATGAAAAAAAGTTTGCTTGCATGAGTCACCAATCCTTCAAACACATCACATCATTGCACATATACTGCTGCAGCAACAAATGATGCTAGTTTGGCTGAGATCTGCATCATGTACTCACCATCAATCCGACAGGTGCCCAGCCTCGGCATGGTGGATTCAGCAGTGGCCATAGCTCAATGATTTCTTGCATGCTTGCAGTGTGTCAATTGTGTGTCATTGAGCGATAATATGAATGCCATTAAAATTATTCTGAGGAGAAGTGAGCTTTCATATGTTGCAGCTGCCATCGCATTGGATTAAAAAGGAGCCACTGCATTGAAATGTTCGATACTGTTTGTGATCATGCCCTCTTGCAAGCTGGCTGCAGCCATGACATTGATTATTAAGTATTCTTCAAATCGTTTTGATTTCAATCTCTGAGGCTGGCTACTGTGAAAAATTTAGAGATGATAAGGCCTGAGACTTGGCAAGTTTACTGATTTGATGACATAATGTTATGTGCCAAACTGAGTGACTATGCGAAAAGTTTGATTTTTTGAGGTGATGCTGTGGCCCTTTGAGGCCCTTTATGGCCGTTTGTGGCCCTGTGGCAATCAATGTCTAGAAGGCCGGGCGATTTGAATTGTCATGTCAACGCATGATTACTCAGCTATTACGTGAGACATTACGTGTCTATTTTTTGAATGTTAATTACTAGGACGCATTATCGCAGCCATAACGTGCGTATATTGTATATATTACGCACGTATATTGTATATATTACGTGCGTATGTTGTATATGCGCATTTGCCGTTTGCCGTTTGCCGTTTGCCGTTTGCCGTTTGCTGTATGCTGTATGCTGTATGCTGTATGCCGTGTGCTGTTTGTAGTGCTATAAAAATAAAAACTAGATCGCTGACGCATTCAACAGTGATGGCAGTGCAGCTCAAGATGATGCATCCAACAACGATGGCATCCTTGAAGCTCAAGATGAATCCAACAATGATAGCATCGTTGCAGCTCAAAACATGATGCATCCGACACTGCTGACATCACATCATCGATGTCATTCGATACATCTTGTGCCAATGGGAGCCGCCAACAACGAAACAAAATAAACATGGGTTGCAAGGCAGTTTCACTTACTACGAAAAGCTTGCAAGGCAAACTTGCACCAATCTTATCATCATGATGTGACACCATGATTTATCATCGATCATCATCAAAAAACGGATTGAAAAATGATGATAAGAACGGATCATATCATCGATCAAAGAAGCAGTGAATATCAGCTGCCATTCCATCAAAGATTGAATGGGACCTTACCAATGGACCCCTAAGGAAGTTACTAGAGCTATTAGATACTCAGGTTCAGGGGTCCGTTCAGTGGGTCCTGTTGGAGATTTCTTGGAGCCATGGGCCGACCGCGCAGTGTGTTCTTGGATGTCGAGCTTCCTGCTGAAAGAGATGCCCGGCGAAAGATTCTAAAGAACCTCTACAACAAAAATCGCAACTTGTCTCTCAATTATTTGAAGGTTTTTTTCTCCACTTACTCCGAGTCTGAGTGGGATTGTTGAGTGATAGGCAGTGGGTCTATTTTAAAGGTTCTGGTGACATTCCAGCAAGATAAGGCAAGAAAGCCG
>OMLO01000615.1_pt1 | contig 24190 bp, 13 predicted proteins | sample 1674811 | NCBI WGS metagenome assembly OMLO01 (sample SAMN06265003, study PRJEB25207) | coral metagenome | isolation source: Coral host | place: Mexico:La Bocana,Puerto Morelos, Mexico | collected 2008-11-13
CTAAACAAAGATCGCTGTAGAAAGTTGTCGAGACAGTGAAGTCACAATCTTGTCGACAGCAGTAGCAGGAAAAAAAATCATGCCTTGCGTTTTTACCTCCTTTGCCGTTGGCAGTTGCAGAGCTTCCCAGAATTTCTTCTTGGCGTTTAGACAAGCTATCAATCAGTTTTGTTAGCTGTTCGGCAGAAAGATCTGCCCCGGTAGCTGCTTTACTCAAAAGGCTCGATATCTCAGTGGTCTTCTCTTTGGGGATTGTAGCGGGCGTATCTTTGCTACTGTCCTGTATGACGGTACCTTTAGCTCGTTCACGCAGATCTTGCATGTACTGATCAAAATTTTGTCCAACGAGTCTCATAGCATCATCGAGAGGCATGTTTCTATGCTCTGTGAGGAGATAAAATGGGTTTGAAGTTGAAACAAGAGAAACATGAAAAGAGAAATAAAAAGTAAGTTCCACACTTGACATTTACCGTCAGCTTTGTCACCCTTGGTTTGGTTAAAAGGGACTAAAATTTGACTATTATGAAATGGCAACAATTGAATTTGTGTTGCAGTGTGTAACGCACAATTGCATGAACAGCTTGACGCCTCCATTATTTTGAAATGGAAACTTTCGTTGAGCTAAATATTTTTGTTTGCCAGGTCAATGATGAAAAATGTGATATTATACAAAAACGAAACCCAGGTTACAATAACCTCATACTATTTTTTATTGCAACTGCATACAAAAACATTGTTTATATGTGAATACACACATACCCCAAAACATGCAGCTACACCACTTAACAAGTTTCAGAACAGGTTTAACTTTAAAATCATAATGAAGTCCTCGGTTGTTTTATTAGTTTGCAGCAAGGAACATTGATTCATAGTATTCAATTTTAGTATTCTGCCAACCCTAAAACCTCCCACACCCATATACAAATAAATTAACACAGTAAAGGTCACATCACTAACTAGTATAATTGTATTTGCACATTTTCATCCATTTGGTACATGTATGTAAAGGTTTGCTTGTTTGTAAGCCAAAGGTTCCAAAAACAACAAACAAAACACCTCTCCAAGTCAATGGATCAGTCCAAAGCAACATATGTTACAGTTAAATGCAACATTATCTAACGATAATAAATAACAAAGACAATAACATGACAATTGTTCAAAAAATAAGAACAGTTAGAAGGGTTATATGCAGTAAGATTTTCACTTTTGAGAAGTACTACAGTACGTAGGCATAGGCAGCATGTTGTCTTAAACAAAAGAATAAATGAGTGTAGGCTCATTCGGGACATGTTGACCATATACATTATGTAACACACAACATTGATCTCTTCTACCGCAACAGTCATAGAAGGGGATATTAGTGCCATAATACCATGGTATTGTAACTATTAATGTATGGCTAAATTATAACTTTAAGTAAATAAGCAATTTCATTTAATAAGCCTCTGGACGTCACTCCAGACATGTGGGAGGTGGTTCATATACTCAAAAAACTTTAAGCATGTGCATGAACTGGGCATAATACTAATGCCTCGAGGCTGAAACAGCTGTCCACGGTTGCTGGTCATATACAATTTCATTTAGTTGGGTTTCAATGGCCTTCAGGAATTGTACATAGCATGCGATATACCGGTAATATAGAGCATTTAATACATTGCATATATTATTAATTTAACTGTGCAATTTTGTTGTTGTATTGAGAAACCTTGTGTAAAACCATAACTGAGTTACTGGTTTCCCTAAAATTTGATAACTGGTGAAGTAATCATTTGTTACATGTTTACAATGACAAAGTATCCACTGTCGACATTCTTTAGATCTAAGTGTATATCTGAGAACAAAAATTTACTACTTTAACAAAGGCAAGAAATTACAAATGAGATCTGTTAGTTGTGTGTCCTAACATGCTGAACAAATGTCAAGCTGTCTGTCTGTCTGCCAGACCAACATTAGCACAGGGCTGTTGTAAACAACTGCAAAACATTTTTAGGAAGACTTAATTTAAGTGCGAATATTATTTAGCTTTAAGAAAACCAATTGGAGACACTATTTAATAATAATGTTTTTTTTATTTTTTATAATAATATTTTCATTTTATAATAATAATAATAATAATAATAATAATAATAATAATACCCCTGGCAATATTAATTTATCTTTCCCTGTGCGTATTGAAAGATTAGTACATAGTTGCAATTCTCTGACAAAGCTGTTAATGCAGACCATGGTTACAGTCTGTTGTTGGAATGGGATTTAGAGAACAGTTTTGATTTTAATTTTGACCAGACTATTGCAGATACAAAAGATGAACAAAATTACTTTATGAAATAAAACCCGCCTTAAATTGGTGTACAAGGGAAATACAATAGTATACTGTAACAATGCAACAAATTAAATTCTTGCAAGATATGAAGATACAACACTTTCATGCACCCTGATGATATCACCTTGATGTGTAAGACAAATTTCTAACAGAAGCAAAAACAATGTGCATTCATCTCATGCTTGCTTACTTATGGCCATAACCTTGGTTTGAGAGTGTCACTTAAATGTTACACGAATGCCAAGTGATTCAATTTCTGTTTTATTGAACACAACACTGTTGTCATCAGCTTATATTGTTACTTAAAGAACGTGTCATGCAGACCCTGGCCAAGTGGATGAAGTAAACAAAATATCAATCTAAAAACAAAGAATAAGCAAAAAGAAAGAAAAAAAAGCAAAATTTCAAACCCACATAATGAATTAAATTGCTGCCTTGTCTCAGTTCTCACTGGCTCCCTCAAGGCAGAAGGGACAGTGCCATAGCAGTTCAGTTGAAGTATTATGAATGGTGGCTGCAAGGTGGACCACGACGATGAGAGTGAACAAGTCAAAGTTACAAGTGATTTCAATGAGAACTTAACAACAAAGTGTCATCTGACATTTTTGGAGCATCTCTCATTAAGTTGACACACCAGCACACAATTGTAAAGTAAGGTCATTTGTTGCAGTTTTCTCCTGGACTTAAAGGATCCAGTATTTACAGAATTATCAGCCATAAATTGAATTGAGTGGCACTATGTTGGAAACAATTGTTCATTACTGCTGCTGTAGTAGAATGATATGTTGCTGTTATCAAAGGATGCCCCTCCTACAAACGTATTTTTTCCAATTGTGTCCAATATCTCGCTGAATTTACCAAGGACAGAATTAAAGGATTGATTTGCATAATTCGATCTGCATAAAACATATTTAGAGGAACATCTTTGCCCTGGAAAGGTGTAACAATCACACATTTTATTAAAATGACTACAGTATGACACAAAGAACAGTTAAGACCGGCACAGTAAATCAAGTTGAATATGGTCACTTGTCAGATTGCAGAGGTATGTTTAAAATAAGTTTTGTAACAAAAAATATATAATAACTGTATTCATATTTTGTTGTTTGCATTTAGTCCACCAATGTTAAACTCTTCTGTTATTCAGCAAACCCAGGGGTTTCAAAATGTTCTGAAGAAGGCATCTGCATTGGAAGAGTAGGCGGCGGTGACAAGTTAAGATCTGCAAGGCCCCTCATCTTACAGGGTCTTTGGGAAAGCGCACCTCACCTAGAAAATTTTTAAATCTACAATATAGAAGCTAGAAAATGCCATTTTCAGCATTCAATGTGGAAAACTGATTTGCCAATGGCATAACTTAAATTGATTTTCTTAGGTGCCATCAATTTTATGAAAACTAGTCAAGGAGGCAATGATTTAGTTTAGAGGTATCTTACTTCACAGAGTACAGTAGCATGAAAATTAATTAAATCATTGCAACCCATTTTGGTCTGAGATAGAAATTTATAAAAAAGAAACATTTAAGTATTTCAAAATCTCACATTTTTCACTATTTTATAAGACAGAGGTAAAGCTTATTAAGAATCATGTGCCTAAATTATTGCACTACCTAACGCTGGGCTCGGAATAAAAAATCCTAAGTTGTCATTAGGTAACCATGTGGTAAAAAATAGTCAACAACTGCAAATTTTTAGTCAGCAGCAATCAACTAAAAGAGACATCTGTAGGCATACATGACACTTGCAATGATCCAGGGTTAAAAGACATAGTAATACCAGCACTGCTACTTACATGTAAACTACATTATGTCAAGTTTTATCGTCTTGTACTGTTACTTACTGTTCTTTCTCTTATTTATTGGTAATTTGTGTGTATGTTTACAACTCTTCTCCAAACTCAGTTTTTGTTTTCATGTGTGTGCTTGAAATGTAATGAGTAAATGTATAAATAACTGCTTGCATGTTTCATAAACATGTGCAACATTGTTCCTTACTATAGCATACAGAAATATCAAACGGAGTTTTGCTGGTCTCATCCACTGGAGAATAACTGAAGTGATCAAAAACCAGGGAATAGTCCAAGAGTAACAATATCCAGGAGCACGTGAATTAAGTATGGAAGATATCAACAGGCAAAACAAACCTACCATATTTTTTTTGCACTTCATGCACACAAAATCAGTCCAAAAATTGACCTTGACTCATACACTGGCCAAAAGTTGAGAGTCAACTAATTCATCCAAAAAGTCAGATTAATTATCACACTTTTCTGGGTAAACCCTGCACACAATTTATCAAGACATTGTGTAGAATAAAATGTGAAAAGAATGCAAGTATGTATGTACAGTACTGGTCAAAGGGATTGCAGCATTACATGGGTATTACATGCAGTGTCCATGCACCTTACATGCAAATAAACGGAAATGCATGCAATATTACACCCAAGTAATTACAATGTACATAGGTGTTAATGCATGTAAAACTACATGCAGTCGTTCAACTGCAACTCATTCAGTGTGTGTAATGAAAACAAAACACTGTGTTACATTGACTGTACTGGACTGCACTGTCATACATTTAGTTTTTCGTCTCCTTGCTTCTGGACCAAAAGAATTGACCAGTTTCCTTAAACCAGTTTAACACTTTACAGTAAAAGTATTTTTAAGTTGCTGATTCAATTGGTAGAAAAACTTTGCAGTGAAAAATTTGTTTTGTTACTACTTCATGTCTTATTCCATACACTTATACATGTAAAAACATATATGATATTCTCCAATTTAGCTTACATGTATCAGTAGTCAACTGTTCTGTAATTTAAGCTGAATAATCAAACAGGCTGGGTGGAAACATTGCAGGTTGTTGTCAAAAGGTTACCACCACACAAAAACTAACGAATTGAAAATTAACAAACAGGACGATTTTGTTAAAAATTTCAATTCTTCGCCATTTAAGCAGAAGTGTGGGCATGCTTGTACACTGTAGCACATTAAGAGAGAGTCTGCAAGTTTCTGTTCGAGTCCCTAAGTGAAGGAACAGGAGTTAAATGACATATCAGGCATGAGTATGTTGTAATGCATGTATGTTGTAACGCATGTCGTACATGTGTAAATGTAAACTGAACTTCCTTTAAGAATTAAGTTTTTGATGTCAAGCAGATGTGTGGGCTGGTAAAGATTACAAAAGAGTATTTGTTTGATAGGTGCTTGACCTTGACCACTAATTTAGCAATGCTTGCCGGCTTTTAAATTTACTTTTTGTTGTGAACATTGAGTTAGCAGTTAGTAGTTACTTTTTGTTTGAAAAATGCAAGCAAATGTGCGTATGAATAACAAAGATTTCTTCCTACAATTAAAATACACAGATACACATGAAATCACATGCAAATGCACGTAACTACTAGATCAGTAATATGCACCTTACACCCACTGTCCACGAATACATGTACTACAACCACACTACACACATTTTATGGGTGTAGGGGCTGCAATCTCTTTGAATGGTACTGTATAATTAATGTAAGAAAAAAGTAAACCATCAAACAAAAAATTTTCATGAACTAATAAAAGAAATTCAAGGTTAAAAGTAAAAAGATAGGGACCATTGTATTCCTTTGGTCAACAGTTTTTGCAGACACATCAAAAACATCAGTGTACTGTAGATGTATATCACGAAGTTTGAAATTGATAATTATTACATTGTTTTAAAAACACAATGTATCAAATACTGTAGCATTGTATAGTATACCTTCCTCATGAGGTGAAAGATTGGGAGGTACGAAGAATGCTAATTAAATGTTACAGATCAATGCTGTAGTGTATAATGAACATTCCTACACTGCACTGGAATTACATGTACAATGTATGTGAAACCCATACAGGCATATAGCACAGATATTAACCAAGGACTGGGCTACAAAACCTACCAAATTTTCATATTTCAAAGCCAGCTAAAGACATGCCCAATAGGCATTTCACTCAGCTCTTGGCTTTAATCTACATCTCTGTGCTTTCTAGGCATGTTGTTGTGAAGTGCTGTGTGTTTCAAATACTATTAACAGTATTGTGTCCTGTAGTTTAAATACATATCTATACATACAAATTCAAACAACATAAAATCAGAATTTCCATGCCCCCTTAGGTCAAATGACTGAGTACTTCATATCTATATCAATTGTATCTGTATGTTACATTTCTCATGTTATACATTCAAAACTAGACACTCTAAACAGTACAATCAAACTGAATTTCAAGGTATTCAAAGGAACTTTCAAAGCAAAGCAAAAAAGCAAAGTTTCATATCATCTCAAACTTACCTTCCAGCACACAGGCTTGGGTTTGTACATGTACATGTATTGTCTATTTTTATGGTGTATGAGAAAATTGTACTACACCCTGAACTTTTCTGTTTGATGTACATGTACCCATAGTGAGTGGTAGTCCTAATCAAGATAAATGAACACTCAAGTACAAGCTATTTTATTTGTAAGTTCAGACCAAATAATAATTTGAGGTGAGTGGAACTCCCACCAACTATCATTCAAGTGCGGCTAAACAAAGATGAAAGTGCAGTAAAGCTGAAGTGTACTAAAGCTCTGCGCAAGCAAAAGCGTTTCTGAACTCCAACGAAAACTTGAGCAGATTCAACTTTGATGATTGTAGCCCAGAGCAAAGGAAAGTCCTCCTTCCCCTCCCAATTCTCGTTATTTCTGAATACACCTTGTTTCTTTCCTATAAACCCCTTACCATTGTGTGTCTTTATCCCTGCAAGGAGTTTTTGATCTTTACCTTGAGGAGTTCCATGCAAAATGTTGACAGTCACTGAACGGTGCACCTCATGCTGACTGGTTATCACTATAGCGTACAGAACACCACGGCGAGCCACGTCATCTAAAAGCTCCATTACTGGTTGTGTCCCATGGAAGTGAAGATCTACTACCAATCCTACAGCCTTCAGTCTTCTTTGAACCATTTCTGCATAACCTCTGGATGAAATAAAAACCAGAAACTGAGTTAACTTTCTTAAGAAAATATGGCATGGTTTAGGAATGTCACTGGTATGTCTAAACAGTTCATGTTCTCAGCCCTAGGTGAGAAAGCAAATCAAACTTAATGGTGTCAACCAAGTAAAACCAGCATAATGCAATAGAAGAAACTCTCAGGTCTTTCTTGATAAAAATCAATTTCAAATGACGCAGTTTTGCATCACCACTATTAAATTTGCATCACATGTAAACAACCTGGAAGTTTGTAACAGAAAACACTAAATATTTTCTGTTACAATTGTGTGCTTCATTCAAAATTATTTTGATGAAGCACACATTTGGTTAGGAGTTAATTCAAACAAAGGCAAATTCAGGCTAAAATGAGGAAAGAGAGAAAAATAGGCTTGAGCCTTTTTTTAATGATGACCCTGTTTTGCCCAGTTTTATCAATTTTGGATTTTGATCATAAATTTATATTTCTATTTTATTTTTTTATTCTTTTTAATTGTTGTCACAACAGAAGACTCCTCGTAACAGAAAATAAATTGACCAAGGGCAAGTTACATGAAACATGTTTGAGAGATGACTGACAGCTGCGTATGTTACACTCTACACAGCTGCTAATATACTCCCAAATTAATTTTGCACACCTGCGAAAGTTGAAGGCCACGATAATTGAACCAACAACAGCAAAATTGTGTGCTGTAGGATACTTTGAAGTATTTACCGTTGTTGTTTGTTCATCACAACTATGACACAGTCTGTTGGTGCCTCAATACTCTTGCTGCTACTGTAAGTATCGTCTGGCCCATCATACTCCATTCTTGGCCTCTTAGCAGGACCTGGATACTCACCAGGACGAGGGTAATCACGGCCGCCATCACGGCCTTCCCTTCCATATGAATCAAAGCGATCATACCGGTCATCTCTTCTCTCAGGGTATGGCCCCCTAGGAGAATCATAAGGATCCCTGCGATCTCTGTCAAATGGTTCACCTCTGTGATCAAATGAGTTTCTATGGTATGGTTCCCTTGGTGGTGGTTCATCCCTGTATCTCTCTCTCATGTAGTAATCATCATGTCTACCATAAGGACGGTCATCCATTCTTCGTGGTGGTGATGGGGACCTCCCCCGACGATCGAATGGGGATTCAAATCGTGATGGAAAACGATCATAATCTTCAAATCGTGGCCTGTCTCGTGGTGGAGATTTTCTAAATGGTCTGTTTCCTTCCCTGTCAAAGTCTCGTTCTCTCCTATTGAAACTAGGAAATGGTGGTCTGGAGTCTCTGTCGCGTGGCCGATCATCCATCTTTTCCTTTCTTCTGTCACCAGCTAAGTTGACATCTGCGTAAGAGTAAAGAACACACAATGATCACTGAGTGTATGAAGAATACACATGATCAGGGGTTTCAGTCAGTTTTACAACAGACAGTCAAAACTGCACAGTAGGAATTCAATTTTACCAATGATTGTAATTAATTCTAGAAAAAACTCGCGTCAAAGTAAGTCAAACGCCTGACATAAGCAGCGAGGGCTAAAGAAAACTACCTGATATTAGTGGAATGCTTTGGCTGTTGAAAAATCGTGGACTCTGAGCACACCAACGCAGTTCAGTAACTCACCTACTCTTTTCCCACCATAAAATTTGCCATTTTCTTTTGCAACGGAAGCATCTGCTGATTTTTCATCTTCAAATTGCACAAAGCCGTAGTTATTATGGACTGAGCAGCCCACCACTTTGCCATACTGAGAAAAAATGTCTTCAAGTTCCTTGCGGCTCATCTGAAGGTTACCGATGAAAACGCGGCAACGAATAGAGTGGGGATCATTTCTGTTGGTTTCCTTAGGTGGTATTGTATCATGCCTCTCTGGCTTGCCCCATCTGTCTGGGGATCCCTTACGATTATCACGGAATCTCGAGTCTTTCTTATCATTGGGAGCCATTTTTTGATCAGAGCTCATGTTGCTAATACTGGAAATAAAAGAAAGCTAATTACCAACAAGACAAACTGTGAAGAATGCAAAATGCCACACTTTGGCTTCACATCTTTCATTTTTGAAATAAACTTTTGGACTTCCAAAGTTAGATGACTTAGCTTTATTTCTGTAAGAACAGACTGATGGCACATACACTGTACATTTATTGAGCAATAAAACATGACCATTCCCAAACACTTCAAACAGTTTTTGTCTTTTTGATAGTAGACCTTTTTCATTTCCAGCAAGAACATACCATGATATCATCACAAAACATACTTGAAAGATGTTTCCACAGCAAATTCACCCAACTGAAAGTCCAAAATTACACCATATCTCCTAAACAGTACTAACCCATTCATCATTTGTTACATAAACACATTCCAATAAAGTGCAATTGGAAAACATTTGGTGCTAATCATTATTAGCTTGGAAAAAAATTACACGGTTCTGCAGCAAACTTTGACATATGACAAAATTTATCTTCAATAAGAGGATACATGCATAATAAACTGATGTCAATTTGTTTTTTCACAATAACACGACTGGAAACTGGTCAAATGCCTGGAATAAATGAAGTTTTTAAAAGGCAAGTCTGACGCATACAAGTAGTTCATTTGTATAGTGAAGCATATGCAAGTCAGAGGTTTCAATTTTATGTGTCTGTACTCAAGCTAACCAGCATGCGAGAAATTGGACAGTTATTGTAAAATTCATGTTTGACACATACGTCACAGATATTCCCACTAACTATGAGCCTTCATGAAAAAGCCATTTACAACACAGGCTTTTTACAATATCAAAAAATATTTTGCTGACCTACATGGATCACTTTTAATTGGATCATTCAACACAGTATTCATAATCTTCATTAGGTTTGTGGAGTTCATCAATTTGCATCAATGAATGGACTAGGGTAGCCTTGCACAAAAATTTCATGTTCATATTTTTTATCTAAGTGTAACAGTAATTCTGAATGCTCATTAGAGGAATTATTTTACAAAACGATGCACAGCCAAATTTCAAGACTAATTACCAATTATTATTATTTTTTGGTCTTAAAAATGTCTTTGACCTCCCGCCAACACCAAAGATGCCGTGGAGTACCCTTGGAGGCCTACAGGTTTTTGTGCAGAAGTAAAAATTATTTTTCCTTCACAGCTAATCCTCATCCAAACATCATATTGCGACTGGAGCTCATACCAAAACATCAAAGCATGGTTTACCGGCAATATGTCACAAACATTCTATAATCATGTATCTACACGGTACCGTTCACAAAAATATAATTTGCAAGTAAAGGAGATTGCTCATTCTTGTGTGTGTAGACAGGAAAGCGTCAACTAAATTATTAGGTCCTTTTGCACAGCATTTTCCAAACACCGTAAGTGAATGAAGCAACCCGAAACCTCGTTCAAAATGGCCGAACTGAAGATATGGTATGCTTTTTCATGTGTGCGCTTCACAATTCTTTTCTAATTGCATTTTCGTAAAAAAATTCAGCGTTCATTTAAGTACAACAGAAGACAAATTTGCTGTGGTATTAAACGACACGGTGACGGCCCAATGCAATATGCCATCTAAGTTTATATTTAAGCTAATCTGAAAAGAAAATGCGCTAACGGGTAACTTGACCACGCGCTACTTAAGACCAAGTAAATTGGCAATATTTACCTTAGTGCAGCGAATCCCTCGGAATCTATGAGTTGTATCTCTTTCCTAACGAGTCTTCACAAAGCAATAAAGTGTTGAACAACTTGTCACTGCATAGAGACGGATAAAAATACAGAAAATACTGGATGTCGTCTGGAGGAACGAGTGAAAACCACAGCACGAGCAACAACGTGGTTATTATTATGGGATATTATTTTTTGTAATTGACCGCTGCCCGCAAGCATTGTCGGACGACGTTATAGGAAGTGGGGGCCAAGGGAGTGTTCCTGTTAGAGAAGTGATAGAGCACAAGTATCCCAGGTTTCTCTAAGCCCGTGAACGAACGTTTACTGAAAAAGGAAACCAGAAACAATCCCATACATTTACCGTGTGTTTCACAATCAAAACTAAGTCATGCATTGAAAAATGTAATGTTCACGGAGCCCAGGGAGCTTGGGAGACCTGTGGATAAACATTGTGCTTTTACTGTCATGTCATACCTAGTCTTACAGTCATTTTCGTCTTTAAGTGGTATGTAGTGTGTCGCCAAATATACTGCATTACCACAAATACACAAATATGGAGTGGAACCTCGATGCCATACCAAAACCACTACTCTTTACGTTAAGTTAAGTTTAGGGCAAACAACACAGAAAAAACAATCAGTTTTAAAATATATAACACGTTATGTGTTGGTATAGTACACACTCGGTCAAAATAAGTAGAAATGTCTTCATACGACTGATGAAAGCAGAGGAATTCATTAGCACACGCATATTCCAGTACTATAGATTCATTACATTGGACACCTGGCTTGGCCTTTTTGATATTTTCATGTTAGAATTGCAGGGTCGGTTAGGTTTAAAACTCTCAGGGAAGAACTCCCTTATAAAAAGGACGGCGGTGTTCCCCCCAAACCAGAATCCTTTTGGCCCTATCCTTTGATACGGGAGACCCTCCATTCCCCAGGTTAGGACTACTCTCGCTGAATTTGGGAGCCTTTTCTTCTTGCTTACACGACATCTAAATTTTTTTCTTGTGATGATAGTTTGCCTTGCCTCGCAACGTATAACACAATCGATTACGGTGCGTTCACCAAAACCAGCTACTGTCATTGCCGACGCGCGTAGGTAATGACGCTATTGGACTCAGAAGGTCAGTGTTCAATGTTTAAAAATGAGTCACGTCAGGTAAGACCGCACGACTGCGACTTGTTAATTGGCCGTTGAAGCGATAATCATTTACGATCATGTTGTATATACCAACTCGTAAGACGGATTAGAGAACTTAAAGATATTTTAGGTCATGTGTTAGCCTGTTTCCGAAACAAGCGGAAACTGGGGAAAGCTCAAATATGCTAAAATACCGCGTCCTGCAGGTTCAGAGAATATCGCAAAACAACAAATCGAGATTTCAAAAAATTACCGAAATACGGCAAGAAAAATAGTCCAATACTGCAATACCGCAAACCCAAAATGCCCTCTTCTGTGAATGTCTTATTGCTGCCAACGGATGTTATGACGGGGCAGTGTTTGAGAAGAATGTCTAAAATAAGGAATCTTATTGTCTTATTAACAGTGAGTTTGATGCTATTGTGTCGACTGTCTAGATACCGTAAAACTCATTAGTAGCCATTAGCAGTGTCGTTACTGTCAATCATGATAAGCGTGTCATCAATATGTCTGTACCAAAGCCGGTAAAGGACAGAGTCGGCTGCTGTTATTTGCCTATCGTTCTTTAAATTGGTACATGAAAATGTTTGCTGATTTAGCCGCTAAGGCTAGGCGTAAAGGTGAACCCATGGCAACACCCGCAATCTGGCTGCAGTATTGGACATAAATATCAAGTGGCTCTTGTTACTGGTAAACTCTAATCGGATTCTGGTAACGAGGTATTACCGAGTTTGGTAATTTCGGGACATCAGGAAGAGAGTGCAAATTGTCGAGACACATTTGTAATTAGTGACTGTGACATTTAAAAGGAACATTATTTCGTTGTTGTTTGCACGCTTTTCCCCAGTCCCCCTTAAACTAAATGAATCTTTAACTGCATTTAACTCTCTTTGTGTTGGTTGGTGGAAACTGGCTATAAAGTTTACGAACAAGGTAAGACGCACAACTGATTGTAACTGCACTTGTTAAAAGAAGAAACGGTAGAGAGGAAAGGGCATCCAGTCTCGTGAAACTCTACCGGATCATACAAGGACAAGATTCATTAGGTAACGTCTTGTGCAATTCAACGTAAAAAACCCATTTTCTTATAAAATTTCCGCGAAATCAGATCTCATTTAATTCTTCTTGTAATAGTAACTCTTCGGTTTAGAAATGTCAATGAGCGATTTCAATCGTTATTTTGGCTTTGTAGTTGTGGAATTTCTGAACTTGAGCATAATATAAAATGCTTTCGATGCTTTCGATGCTAACTTAGGAAATGAGTAAAAATTTAATTTAAAAAATTCTTAATATGTAAAAACGCCAATTAGAAGGATATCAGCACTCACTTCCGTTCAGAGTTGTTCTAAACTAAGAGCGCTTCAACGGAAAAAGGTAATTAGCATCTTCCACAAAGATATGGCACGCTTGTTTGCAAAGAAACACCGGCATTCGCATATGATGTCAATAGCGTAGCAGGAATCAGTATATTACTGATAATAAGTCTGATAGCGGAAAGATTGATGTGGGCTTATGGGCCGCCGAAAACACTAACTGAATCTGACCTCAAAAGTAGCAAATATCGTAGCAATTCTTTAAAACTAAATTCTTTACAAACTTTGTGTTATTTCAGCAGTACTGGCAATCAGTGTAGGCGGAAAACTCGGAAATACAATATGACAATGCAGTTTTTTTTATCCGACTTTGTTTAGTTTTCTCAGAAGTCTTTGTGTTCTTTGATGGCCATTATCAAGTAAGTGTTACCGACAATACTCGACAAGACAACACCTCATTACTGTATTTTCCTACTGACGTAAGTCGTAAGAAAACTGAAGCTCAAGAAATAATGAAAACGTTTGTTACTGGCCAGCTTTAGACCTCCTTTACACAGCAGAACAAACAAGAGGTTTCTTGACAAAACTGCAACTTTTTGCGCCAATCAGCAATTTTCGCCCTTAAAGACTCGTATTGTTTCTCAGAGCCAAAGCCTTTGCCACCTGTTCAAACAGTGACTCGTATTAAGAGTAGATCTCTTAAATTAACCTCACTCGCTAGAATCTTCTGAAACGCTCATTGTCTGCGAAGAAAGCCGCTTTTTGTCGACCAAGTCACTTTCCAAGCCAGGTATTATCCGTATTGATTTTCGTAAGTTTCCACACAACGAAATGAGTTTCATCTTTCAGAGAAAATATGATCGAAAAATTGATTCATAGCTCTGTAGCTCATTTGGTATATTAACATAATATAAGTGACAAATGTTTAAGACGAATTCGCAATGTTGATAAGTCAAGCAAATTTCATATCAATGCGTATTGTTCTAGCTCTGCAGCCTCCAATTTTTAGTGATTTCTAAAATGTACGAAACCCAATCAAATCAGACTCACGAAGAGAAATGTTTGCCTAGGCCTTCAGTTTGCACACTAACGGTTTTGAACGAGCTTCATGCACCTTTTTCGCATTCAGTTTACCCTACACGATATATTTAACTTAAATAATTGGGGTATGCAATTTGCAGGACACGATTTTTATATATTCTGCAAAATACAACGCACGGTGCAACGCGAAATATTCAATTACTGGAGAAAAGTAATTATGATTTGTGAGGGTAAAAGAAATTAGAACAAACAATCGGTAACTCGTTCGATTATCTAAGTATCAAGGAGATGGATTGAAGATGGTCTCAAAAAAAATATGTTTTGAAATATTACGTATTTTAAAAATTCAGGTACTGATCTTGACACAGCGAAATTCAATGTTTGGATTGACCGTTTTCCATCTTGCAGACAAATCCTCGAAGCTGACCCAGAGCACCATCTTGTTAATATCACTCAGCCTTTACAATAGACCGCTTGTATTATCGTAAAAATTACGAGAAAGCATCTGAGAACTTGGCGAAGGCACTCTCACAGTGCCTCTCTCTCTCTCCTACCCAGATGGGGTGCGATGGACTTCATTCCCACCCAGGGGGGGGGGGGGTAGAAATACTCCTAGTAGCTTCATGTTACAGAAACCGGGATCAGCTCCGGAGTGATGGGCCACTTGGCTCGCATGCAGACTTAATATCTATCAGAGAACTTTAATGCGGGATACGGCACGAGATTGACCAGATTTCACATTGCTTTTCATGACTGAAATAGTTCATGAATATTTATGTGAAAATATTGCTGAAAGAGACAGAAAGAAGGGATTTTGAATAGTGCCTTTTTCTTACGTTGCGACAAAGACTTTCAAAGGTCGGTAGACTTTCATATTCTAGTGTGTTATACCAGTTCTTGTCTTTTTCCTTCCTAGTGTTGTATGTTGGTGAAATGAGTCCGTTGTTACTGTTCCTGTGTCTCGCTTCGCTCGGCCAGAGCGAAGAGATACATGTTCAGCTGTTCGAGCAATGGCCAAGCGGTTTTAAAATGAAAATTAACCATGTCATGGCTCAGAGCGTAACAGGAGGCTGGAAAATGACCCTCAAGTTTTCAAAGCGGGTGGGTGCAATGCAATTCCCAAACGCTCATCAGCTTTCTGCTGACCAGAGAAATAGAGTCTTCTGCTTCAAGAATCAGCAATATAACGCGGATCTTCAGGCTGGGTCGAGGCTGCAGATGGAGGTTATCGGCCGAAAGGCCATCAACAATGAAGCAGCACCATCAGCAACTCTAGAGCTTCACCCCGGAAGGAATAGCAAATGCGACATGTCACTACCCCCCAGTGTCATTCCGCCTGAAGCGACCCCTCCTGTGCAAGAAACATCTATCGCGGAATTGATTGAAGAGTGGCCCAATGGATTTAAGATGTGTATTGATATTCTTATGCAACGGAAGGTTGAAGGGGGATGGAAAATGACGCTAACGTTCCCCATTCGTGTTGAAAGCCTACAAACACCTCAAGCGCACCAGAGATGGATATCTCAGGATCGTAAGGTGTATATCCTGGAAAACCGACCTCACAATGCTTTCCTTGAAAAATGTTCGAGGTTTGAGATGATCATTATTGGAACGAAGAAAATGTACTCTGAGGCACCAAGTGAAGCCGCTATTGAATTCCGCCGCAAAGAAAACTGGAATGGAGGTGGTGAAGGTGAATGTGTTCCCAGTACCACTCAACCACCGATAACCACAGAGTCAACAACGACTACAGAGCAACCAATCACGACTGAACCGCCAACAACCACAGAGCCACCAGCCACCACGAAGCCACCAGTCACAACTGAACCACCAAAAACCACAGAGACAACAACTACAACCGAACCACCAACTACAGGACCACCACCTACGACTGAACCGCCAACAAACACAGAATCACCAACCACGAATGAACCGCCAACAAACACAGAACCACCAACAATCACAGAACCACCAACTACGACTGAGCCGCCAACATCCACAGAATCACCAACCACGAATGAACCACCAACAATCACAGAACCACCAACTACGACTGAGCCGCCAACATCCACAGAATCACCAACTACGACTGAACCATTGACAACTACAGAACCAGAAAGTACGACTGAGCCGCCAACAACCACAGAACCACCAACCACGACTGAAGCACAACCAACCACAAGTCGACCTAGTAGTAAGCCCCCCAAATACGACTATGACTCAGTTCTTCACGACTCCATTTTATTTTACGAAGCTCAAAGATCAGGGAAACTTCCTAATTCCAACCGAGTTCCCTGGCGAAAAGACTCGGCGCTGAATGATCGCGGACAGAATGGTGAGGATTTAAGTGGTGGGTGGTACGATGCTGGAGATTATGTCAAGTTCGGGTTTCCAATGGCGTTCAGCGTTACCATGCTGTCATGGGGTTTGGTTCAATACAGAGATGCTTATGAGGATGCTGGCGAGTTGAATTATATGTTAGATTGCATAAAATGGCCTTTAGACTATTTTATGAAAGCGCATATTAAACAGGAGGAATTCTATGGACAGGTGGGTCTATAACAACTGAAATAACGTTAAATATTTAAAAGTTTCAACAGATTAATCGATCAACCGAGTGAGCGACTGACTGACCGACCAAATGACCGACTGCACGGCCCTAGGCCGCAGGCCTCGGGCCGTTCTCAAGACCTCGGGCAGAGTTTTTCCCTGCGGCCTCGGGCCGTACTGAAGACCTCGGGCAGAGTTTTTCCCAATACGGACCTCCCAGCCGGCAAATAACATATATTTATCCACCTGACTGACTGATCGATGGACTGATTGACAGATTATTTGATATATGTGGCCACAGAAGAACTGCATAAATTATTCTCTGCTGGTGTTAAAAACTATCAACATAATGCACATGTAATGCCCATGATCGTCTTACGCTTTTTCCTTGATATAAAAAGCATGTAATTTAGTTGTGGTGTTCGCACTCATTTTATATCAACCTGGAATTAGAATTGTTCTCTTTTTAACATAGTAAAACAATTTGTCTGTTGTTGCATTAGGTTGGTGATGGACATGCCGACCACGCCTACTGGGGCAGACCAGAAGACATGACGATGGAGCGTCCAGCCTGGAAAATCACTCCACAAAAACCAGGATCCGACTTAGCTGCTGAAACTGCGGCAGCTATGGCTGCTGCTTCTATTGTCTTTCGATCTTCAGATAAACGCTACTCAATGAAAATACTCCAACATGCGGAAGACCTTTACGAGTTTGCAGACAAATACCGTGGGGTGTACAGTGATTCCATTCCTAATGCAGCCAGTTTCTACCGGTCCTTTAGTGGCTACAAGGACGAGCTTGTCTGGGGAGCAGCCTGGCTGTATAGGTAAGGAACCTTAACTGATCTAGAATCGACTTCGAAGAACATTGTTCAGAGGCAGTTGGAACAGAGCTTAGAAATACAATAACAAATATGTAAACTAAGTTTGCTGTTCTTGTCCCAAATCTTATAACTCTTAATACCTGTGCTAGTGTCATTGAATTCTACTCTTATCTTATGAGAAGGCACCGAAAACTTTTATTGATCACGATCTGGATATATTGAATAGCTTTGGCTTCAGAAGCCAGCTATCGCTTGAACTTTTACCAGGTTCTTTGAAGTGGAAATGTTACGCATTTGATTAAGGTACTGTCTGTAATCAAGAGGCGTCCGCGAGTATTAAGGCGTTCCTCTGTTAGTGGAAGGTCTAAAAAGACTCGCATCATGTTTGTAATGTTTTTCATGACAAATATCTTGTGTCACTAACTGACAAAGTGTATTTACGAATACAATTTTTTTCCCTGTAGGGCAACACAAGATCAAAAATACCTCACAAAGGCCGAGCAGTATTACACACAATTTGGCATTAATGCAAAGCCCTGGTAATTTTCATGGGACGACAAAAAAGCTGGCGTGCAAGTCCTTCTGGCTGAGATAACGAAGAAAGCATCGTACAAACGAGCTGTGGATACTTTCATCACGAGCTGGCTGCCTGGGCACGAGTTACACTACACCCCAAAAGGCCTTGCGTGGCGAGATCAGTGGGGTTCAAACCGCTACTCGGCCAACACAGCGTTTTTAGCACTAGTCGCCGCTGACCAAGGGGTAAAATCATCTGCGTTTCGTGAATTTGCAAAGAAGCAAATTCATTATATGCTGGGTGATAGCGGGCGCAGTTTTGTAGTAGGATTTGGTACCAATCCTCCGGTGAGGCCTCATCATCGAAGCAGTTCCTGTCCGCTCTCTCCATTCCCTTGTAACTGGGATGACTTCAACAGTCCAAGTCCCAACCCGCAGACTTTGTACGGCGCGTTAGTCGGGGGCCCAGGCAAGAGTGACGAGTATTCGGATGATAGAAAGGACTTTATTAAGAACGAAGTGGCTACAGATTACAATGCTGGGTTCCAGTCTGCTGTGGCTGGGCTGAAACACTTAGCTCTCACAGGAGAACTTTGAGGGATCGATTTTCAAATAACCGGTTTGTTTTTAGCGTTGCTTTAGGTGAATAAAGTTTTAATATTTTTTTAATACACTTTACGTACAGGACTCTCTAGTCAGGTTTTAGCGGAAATAAAAATAATCATTTACCGCGATAATTCCATCTCTTTTAGTTGTTTTGTAAAATCAATTTCCCTATTATTTCTCATGCTCCTTGCTAATAGTGTCGCGTTAGATCCAGACAGCTGACATGTTCAGTAGGCGTCGCTTTACTCACAAACCAACCCTGAATGATAGAGAAAATAAAATGTAGACAATCTTTTCATTTCCCGAAGTCAAAACCTTCCCATCTCAAGTGCTGTCTTGATCAAAAATCTTTCTGCCTCTTACGTTGTAGTAGGCTGAAATATACTGAAATTTGGTGTTGGTCTGTTTTATTTAAACACGTCACTCGTGAAAGATCATGCACCTTAGTTTAGGTCTAAATGCTCACGTAGGATTCTTGGAGAATATAATTTCCAAGTTTTCTTTCTACAATTGTCTTACATGTAGTTCTTGGCGATTATTCAAGGTACCATGACAGAATTTATGTATGCATAACTGGTAATCACACCTCTTTGAAGCTTAACTGCACTATAAATTATATATTATTATTATTATTATTATTTTCATTTTGTATGTTTTCTTTTCATTTTGTTACTGTGTTTATTCAACAGTAATAAAACTACTTGCACACAAACACTACTTACACTATTTAACAATACGATGCAATGACATATTCTACTTACAATGCTACAATTTACATAACTCAGTCTACAAAACCTTACAATTTCTTATTAAAAGTTACGATACTATTATGACAAAACTCTTATTACACTAAGCTTACGTTAACAACACAAAATGACACAACAACCGAAATTGGGCAATGAAACCTTGCCGCTTGAATATCACGACATGGAAATACGCACTCCAAATTCCGAGATTCTTTCAACAGAGACTGCGAAAAAATTTACTAATTTAATTTCTGTTTCTGAGAGATTGCCGGAAAAATTAATATTTGGCCGAGTAGCGAAGCTTCGAGGGCAAATATAAAATCTTGAGCATTATTAACCGACATACCAGAAAGCCAGAAAAGGATTTAATTATTTTATAACCCGCCATTAATTTTCATATCGCGCTTAAACTGCTCGTAACAAGCCACTGTTGATGTGATGGTGAATGCGCGCGATTGTCGATGGCAAGTACTTTTGATTGGTTTAATTAACTTGATTTCCACTGTGATTGGACCCAGCCCTTGATATGCTATCATGTAAATAAACCCTCGCAACGCCCCTTAGCTCGAGAACTTAGCGCTTTTAGCTTACACTCGTTCGTTCGTATTTTGACTGTTTTTGCACTTTTCGGAACGGCATTTGCGACCAGCAATTTAAAGTCAATATCACCACACTCTACGAAACGAGTTTTTTTTCCTGTAACAAATATGAAAAGTCGAAACTTCTTTCACGCTGGCTTTGTTTCTTTTCGACGGAAGTAGTCGGAGAACAAATATCAAGCAAGGACGCCAACAAGACAGTGCATAACATCTTTAAGCAGTTTCAAACCAACGGCATTCCTTGATTTGTTGTGTGTGAAATTCCTGAATCCCATTTATAAGTAGTTGTTTCCACGTCCACCGATCTGTAGTTTGCCTTCTTTTTTAAACTCCTACATGACGAGGAGAACTGTAATTACCCGGAAAAAAACATCCTTTGAGTAGCTTTTGTCACTATTGGACTCGTTTCTGAAAGAACCGGGTAGAGAAAAAATGTTAAATGTTTGTGGCAACTATCAGCTCATGTAAATCTTGAGCTGATCTACTTTACTTGTAAAGTGAATTGTGCCACCCTCCAACATTGTCAGTTACTCCCGGTAAACGAAGAGCGCTTGAAATTCGGGGAATCATTTGCATCATTTTCCATGTTTTGGAAAGGCGCCAGATTTTATTGCATTTTTTCGCGCAAAATAACGGACTCAGTAATATTCCATTCACAAACCATTTTGTCGAAGGAAATTGACCCGAAATGTTTTTTATAAACTTTATTAATAGATATGTATTATATAAAATGTATATATAAATTAACTAGATCAACTTTTATTAGTTCGCGGCTTGGAGTGCTAAACATCCCTGTCCCTCTACTGATGAATAAAAATCGATGATCACTCAGTTAAGGGCTGGTTTACACTAACGACGGAATCGGAAGCGGAGTCGGAATCGGAAGCGCAGGGAGCGTTACGATCCAGTGTAAATCAAAAAGAGGAATCGGAAGCGGAGTCGGAAGGTCGACGGAATCGGAGTCAGAAGGATAGGAAGAGTTTCGTTTTCTTCCGATCGCGCTTCCTTCGCCTCCGATCCAGTGAGAACAAGGTGAACGGAATCGTAAGTGGAAGCGGAATTATCAGCCAATCAAATAACTCATTACAAGTCCCTTTTCAATTTAGAGCAAGAAAAAATGGCGGCTCTAGAGGAAAAACTGGCAGAGGCTGTGAGACAGTTCCCCGTTCTTTATGACTAGTCCTGCAGGGACTTCAAAGATAACAGCAAAAAAGGCTAGCATGAAAGCGAGGCTTACGACTCCGCTTCCGTCGCCCCGATTCACACTATATCAGAACTTTCTTCCGATTCAGACTCCGCTTACGACTCCGCATCCGTCGCTTCCGTCGCCAGTGTGAACCAGCCACAAGCGTACGGGTGCTTAAAAAATAAATTTAACCGTACACATCACCAACAAATTAAACATTCTTGGCAAAAATAAAACCCGAAGAAAGATTATCAATCCAGTAGCAATGCACAGACAAATTTGAAACGTTATCAACCAAGCGTTCAATTTATTCGCCTTCTAGATGACGAGACTACCAAACTGTCGTCGACAGCGACGCTGACGTAACTGAGTGACACCGTGAAGCGAATTGCAGATAATGTCAGTTTGTATAAGGCGGACTTGCTGGCAGAAATTCGCCATTTTAATACGAAAAATATAAGAACCTGTTGAACCAAGCAAGATCAACCAGGTTCTTACATGTGGGCTACAGTTAAATTCTAATAAACCTTTAAACCGAGTGTGAACTTAAGATTGCATGTTTATGTTACCGGCAAAACATTATACAGTCGCGAATAAATACACTGTTTGTTCAAGGACCAAAACGAAATTTCAATATTTTTCTGGTTATCGACGACTATATCTCATTCATACAAATTAAGAACCTACTTTGCCTAAATTGCCAACAACTACCCAAAAACACGAGAGCCTATTTTGCCAAAAAATGTAGGTTTCAATCAAGATCTTTGAATGAGTAAAGCTTGACTACTATGACCTACCATGGTGTTGAGCATCCTTCCAAACAAAACGTTGACTCAAACTGAAGAACGGTAGGTGTGCTCACGACAAATTATAAAACATTTCAAAGTAATGGCCTTCCAGTATTATCCACTAATTAATCAATCTAATGACAATAAATTCATTTTTGATATCAATCCTTTCAAGTCTATCAATTTTTTAAAAGCCTATCACAATAAACCACTGCATCTACTGCCATCCAGTAATACTTTTTTTTATAAAAGGTCAACTGTAACAATCCTAAAGTTTAGATTTTCTGTATTCCCTTGGCCTCATGAATTCAATTCCTCTCTTATTTGTTACCATCATCACAGCACCATTGTTGCTATCATTCTCAATCAGCTGAATTACTCCACTGGCAATTAATTCAGGTCTAGGTAAACAAACAAATAAGGAAACACATTAACTGAGCAACATTACTTGCAGCAAGGTTTTTACATTATGAATTATCAATGAACAATAAAAAATATTGTCTTTCTGCTCTGGAATCACGATTAAAACGTGAAATAATTTTCTGTAGTCGTTCGGCTCAACGAGCTTCTTCATCCACAATAAAAGCGAGAATTTTAAAGAGAAGGTTTAGTCTGTCGACAGACCCTCTATTTTGCATTGAGTTTGTCGAGATTGAAGCTTAGCGAAATATTAACCGAGCGCGTGGGAATAAAAAAAAAACGAAGCCTTAGAGCCATCTGTAGCATGAAGCGGCTAGGAGTATTTCTACTCCCCCTGGACGGGATGCTAGTCCATCGCAGGTCATTCCCCCGCAATTTGTTAGGTTTTCCCCAACAATTTGCCGGTACCCATTTATACACCTGGGTGGAGAGAGGCACTGTGAGAGTTAAGTGTCTTGCCCAAGAACACAACACAGTGTCCCCGGCCAGGGTTCGAACCCAGACCGTTCGCTCCGTTGACGAGCGCACTAACCATGAGACTACCGCGCCTCCCGCGTGGGATACACGCGCTAAAACATAATGCGGTGGGGCTGGAGAAGAAAAATAATTCGTAGCAAAAAGATAAACGCCTTTGGGCAGACTAGAAAGGGTTATATCATAATATGTCATGTTGATTAGCACTTGAGGGGGCTCAGTATAATAATATCATAGATATTAGCTAATTCGGAGACATTCGGGCTTTCGCAACTGGATCTTGCCTCCCTCATGCGAAATTCCCATTTTTATTGCGGCCGAAGAAGCTCGTGTTGCTTTCTCTGTTTTGATGTAATCTGCTGAATGTCCCCATGAGCTGGCAATATTCATAAATGATAAATGGCTGACAAATTCCTTGAAAGATGTTCCGTTACTCGAACCCTAACCCTAAGTTTCTAATAAACAAGAAGTTTCATTAACATATTCTTTGTCACAATGTTCACAATGGATGTGATAGACTGTTCTGCACAGTTTCAGATTTTCATTTAGAAAGGTTTGTGGACGGGTGTGACCTGATGTGATTTGAATGCTATTTTGTAGGCATTCCAAGGAGCCAGGTATTGCTTATACACAATATATATATATATATACTCAGTGTATAAAAAATCAAAACAATGAAGACATTGGCCAATTGGTCACTGACCAAAAGTAATTTACAATGAGCAAAACGGTTAAAAACAAGTGTCCTTAAGTACCTGATCAACCCTAGTTCTAAAACATAGTCACGATATCTTAAATTTTTCTCCCCACTCAATCCATGTCCAATTAATGGCAATACCATCTCAGTGTCAGTAAAGCTGGGGCAAATACAATTCACTCTGATTTCTTCTGTTTCTTTAAGACCCTATCAAAGATAAAACAAAATATTAATGATTATTAGTATCACCCAACTAGTGGACTAATGCAAATCCTGCATTTTGATTGGCTACGCTACTAGTGGACTATTAGCAATAGTCAT
>OMLO01000616.1_pt1 | contig 24179 bp, 21 predicted proteins | sample 1674811 | NCBI WGS metagenome assembly OMLO01 (sample SAMN06265003, study PRJEB25207) | coral metagenome | isolation source: Coral host | place: Mexico:La Bocana,Puerto Morelos, Mexico | collected 2008-11-13
ACGACCTCGATGTATGCGAATCGACTTGTATGCGAATCGACTTGTATGCGAATCGACTTGTATGCGAAACGACCGGCTTCCGACGATCCAATCCACATTCTCTCAGTTTTGGTGGGACCTGAGAGCTTCTTAAAATCGTCGAGCAGCTTAAAAAGAGTTGGAACCGAATCAATGTCTGAAAGAACTGCCGTTGTGTCGTCTGCGTATTGGAGTAACTTTCTTTCTTTCTTGCCAATAGTGATGCCTTTTATCGTTGAATTTTATCTCATTGCAATAGCCAAGATTTCAACGGCCACCACAAAGAGGTATGGAGAAAGTGGATCGTCTTGGCTAACTCCTCGCTTAATTGCGAAGTAATTAGAGGTGATGCCATTGTTAATAACGCAGCTTTGTATATTTTTTATAAAAAAGTCATTGCCAAACGAATAAAATTTGGACCAAAGTTTAATGAATCTAAGCATTTTTGAAGAAAATTAAGTTCCAAACTATCAAAGGGCTTTCGGAAGTCAATGAAGATCAAGAAACCGCGAATATCTAGTTTGGACTTTTAAGTCCATCACGCCAGTCAAAAATTGATCGTACTGTTTCACCGATATAGCGATATTTTAATCAAATTAAATAAGCGAAAACTTACTGGTTTACTTAAGTCACGAAAATGCAGAGCAAAAAAAAGGCAGTGGCGGGTTTTGACCAAAACTCCAAAGTTGCAGGTTATGTCCACCATTTCAATTACAAAATGAACTTTGCAAACGTTAAGGCCGTTTGTTTCGAAGCTTATTACCACGAGCGACTTTTCCTGTGCACTGGATCCGATCGCTCGGAACGGCATTTACAAAGGCGTCGCGCGAGCATGAATCACGCTCGTGCGCGCAAGCTTTACGTCACGTTAATTGTAACGTATTTTTTTTTGTCGAAATTCTGCAATGTAATCATGAAAACAGTGCAAATCTCAATGGACAACCGTCGAACATTTGCAACTGAAGATAACCTTGGAATGTCGAAAAAGTTTTTTTAGAACGATAAATGCCGTTTCCTTTTTTGAAAATTACTGTTTCTCTGCTGTTTCTTGCGACCGTTCAGAAGTATTTGTTTTCTTCGTTAGCAGAAAAATGATGTTAGTACCTTCTTTGATGTGCATACTTATTCCTTTATCTGCTCTCCTATGCAGCGGTAAGTTTGACACAGTAGCCAAAATATTTTCCATGAAATTTCTAATAGTCAATATGTTTGCACGCGGAATTAACAGGCTTGAATTCAGCTAGAGTCGTTGTGTTGTGTACATATGCAAGACACTTGGGCTTGGAGCAAACGTCGAATATTGGTCGAAATTAATTCGTCGAACCTATCAATTTTAAAATGGCCTCATAAATGGTGCGACGTTTGCCCAAGTTTAGTTCGTCTCAATTGATTTGACTTGCCTATGCGACAGTGGTCCGGCGTTTCAATAAACGCCGTTTTAAACACGGGCTGAACTGTACTCAAAAATCATGCAAATTATCAGAGCTTTATTTAATGGGAGTCGTCTCTTTCTATATTCGCAATTTTCGAAGTAACACCTGACGAGCAGTGTACATGTATTTGGGCATTTCACTAGCAAGTTCTGGCAGTAACTAGCCACGAATTGAGTGACCGGCGCTAACTCCCGAGTTTTAATGAAAAGCGACTCGTGAAAGAGGATCGACGCAGGTTTTACTGATTTTACTACGCTAGACTTCTATATCCAGTCCCTCTTTCCTAATTTAGAAAAAAAAAAAGAAATAAAAACCCTTTATGTTTGTTTATTGGTCCGCTTGCGTTTCATCTTTTAACTTGTCCATTTTAAAATATATGCAGCTTTTTTCAGAAATCAACGCAAGTAACGTCGGTGAGCCCGCACTTTGTTTCATTCATATTCTGAGAGTTCTCTTACCTTCGCTAATTCATTTTTCTTCTTTATTATTGAATTTAGGTGAAAACCTTTCCAGCAATGACACGGTGAGTTTAAAAACTAGCGTAAGTCCTTCGAAATCCATTCGATAAGTTGAAGACAGGTTTTATCATTGCATATTATTAGCATCCCTTCGTTAAATTGACTACCACTTCTTTTAACTTGTAAGCTCATTGTTAGTCGGGACGGGACATTATTATTGGATGACAATCAAGGTCGAGGTAAGGGTTATCAGCCGAAGCCGAATGCTGAGGCTGATAACTCTTACTGAGACTTTGATTATTCTGGAAATAAAAAAAAACGAATCTAATAATTGTTTTATTATATAGTGAAAGAAAAAAAAGTGGAAGCCATGATTTTGCTTCTTCGCTGACTGGAAAAAACAAAAATCGAAGTTAAATTGATATCGCGAAGTTGATATGATTACCCGTGACCTTGAGTGTCCTTCCCATGATTATTGTATAATAAATATCACAGGCGCTGATTTCGAAAATTCACTTTCGCTTTCGGCTAATTAGAAGAGAGATATTGATATTAAAAGTAGTTGTTAATCGGTTGAAGGATACCAAGCTAATAACGATATCAGGAACAAGAAAATAGTCCACTTCTATTAAGCGTACCTTAGCGAGGGTCCTTGGAGTCGTCGATTTTATTTTAACATATATAATATAGGATATACTCTGTACTTCTGATAGACGGGCAATGCAACAAATGTTAACCATACCTAGCTCTGACCAGAATTGTGTTCCCATATCACTTTTAGTTGCCATATCCTTTTTATTCTTCGTGCTCATACCCAAGTTTGACTCCTTTGCTGCACCTCGCACTCTATTACTGTGTACAAATGTTTTTCGCTGCTTTTCTTTTGTGCATTTTGAGATTATTCAAACTCAAAACAGTAGGTCGAATAGTATACAGAAAACGTCATTGCTAAGTTTTAAAACTCAAATCAAAATTTTCGCTTACTTTGGGCTAGCTAAATCGGGCTTTGGACAGGGTAATGGACTCCTGGCTCCAGGAGCTCCGCTTTTGTACTTGGCTAGATCTATATATAAGGTTAACTGAGACATACAGCCTTGGTTTAAAGCGTATTTCTTTGATACTGTACATCCATACTATGTTCAATTAACACATATCAAAACAAAGAATCCGCTGACCTGTATTACTCGCGTGATCATATCGTTGGCTCGAGTTTAGAGCTCATCATCATTTTAAGGTGGACCGCTGACCAGGTTCTAGTTTTAGTTGGATCACGGGCTCATGTCAGGTTAACTTGTAAACAGAGCCGGTTTGCCCAGAAGCGGATGGACCCTAACCCTACATTAAAATCAACCGAATAATAACTTTTTCTCGTATAGAAATGTTTTTACTCCTTCTACTTTGTGTAGTTTGAGATTATTCAGGCTCAAAAACAGAAGGCCAGCAATATACAGAATTCCGCATTGCAAAGTTACAAAATTCAAATCAAAATTTCGCTTATCCTGGGCCTTAAACAAAAAGGCCTAGGATCACCAGTTTTATGCTTGGCTAAATCTATATATTATAAAAAAAAAAAAATGAAAAAGAAACAATACATCGCAAACGTTACGCGTACGCTCTCCATTTTAGATGCGTCTAATATAAATGGAACGCAATGTAAGCAGAAGCGATGACGTTCAAAAATTATATATTCCTAGAAGATTGGAACAGAAACAGACAAACTGATAGGCTATGAAGTTTTGACATTTAGGTATTTAGGTTCACATTTAGGGTAGTCCAACTTCAGTTAGTTTACCTTTACCCACATTGTTCTCCATTACAATTTACCACTATTTCGGTCCACAAATAAGTTTAATTCAGATATTTCAGTAATTATACAATGTTCACACAGTGTTCTGACAGTACTCAGTATTCAATTCAGTCGTTTTATTTCATTATTTAGCGTTTTAGTACATGCCGAAATTCCTTGCAATTATTTTCACGATAAATCGGCGATTAATTTTTCTCCAACGACAGAAGTGGAAAACATGTTTGTTATTTTTGCTGTTTGATAATACGGTTCGTCGGCTTCTTTGTTTCAAAGTTACTGACGCGTGAAAAGTTTTACACTTATGTCATGTTTTTACCGACTGAGAAACTTGCTTGTTTTAAAATATGGGTTGTATTTAGAAGCTACTTCCCAGTTAATATGTTTCTTTTTAAATCTTTGCCACATGGCCGGGGGCTATTCCTTTCCGAAGACGCTAATTAAAATAAGCTCATTTCGCGCTGCTACCACGCTCCGGGACACAGTAAAATTTCCTCCAGGTCGCCGAAAAACAAAACAAAGCGAGTTCAGAACGTACCGAAGTGAAGCGAAGATTAGCGATTTACTAAGCGATGGTTCTCAAATCTGTTTGAACACTTCCGAAAACACAGGCACAAACTTCACAATTTGAAATCACCGTACATACAGATGAGCGCAAATTTGGAGGATATGTTCTCATTATGAATTCGCCCGTGAATGCAAATTTATCCGATACTATATAAACCAAAATGCAATTAAAAGCACTCCGCTAAACCTACAAACAACAACTCCAAGAGTGCATTTCGCTTCCACAGAGGTATAAAAGAGCGCGACCAAAGCGCCACAGACAAAAGTGCGAGAAAGGTTGTTTACCATGGCCATTTGATCAGAAAACCCGGTTGGTCGACAGGTGTGGTAAATGGAAAGCGTCAAAACCCGAATGGGAATTTCTATACGGGATTTGCTGTCCATTTACAGTTCCAAGCGATCCAATCCGAAAGGCCTGGAACTGGTCAGAAAGAGCGAATGGAACGCACAATTTCCGTTCGGAAATTCCGTTTGGGAATTTTGGTCCACCTTTCAAGAAATCCCGTTTTCCCCGGAAATTTTCCATTTGGGAAGACTAAATTAGTCTTTCCATTTACATTCCAACCGAAATTTCCGGATTTTTTTTGTAAATGGTAAACAAACAAAATCACTATCCAAACGATTTCACCACGCCAGCATAAGGCGATCACTTATGACGTCATCGCTTAAAAATGGCTTATTGAATTGCATCGTTTCGAATTCCGTGAAATTTTGAGAAATCTTTAACGCTTTCTATTGTAGCCACTTCATCATCTGATGACAATCGAGGAAATAAAACGGCTTTTCGGAGTGGAGAAGGTTTCCGATGGTAAGACTTTAATCTATACTTCTTTTTGAGACGTACAGTTACAAAAAATTACAAAGATAGGAAGTCGAGACATGTCTTTTTTCTTTTGATGTTTTCAATAAATTCGCATTTAATTTAATTTAATTTATCAGGACAATGTGACAAAAAAGAATAATAGTAAGATATCTCCAAGAGAAGATGAAGGGTACCGAAACTAATCCTCCAGAAAGGTTCATCACTAGCATAACCATTCTCACGCTATATTTCTACACATTTTAGACATGGCACCCAGTTCCCCCCCCCCCTCCGCAAACATATAATGCTACCACGCACAGGGCGTGGATGCTTTCGTGGAAGTTGAAATTGCGTGTAAAGCAGCTTAATCTGTCCGCCTAACCAAATATTCTTCTTAGGATGAAGTATTCTTTTGCGATCTTAAAAACAGTAAACAATTTTAATTCCCCGCCTTAGAGTTGTATATATACCTTTCATATCGTGCAATAATTCACACGTGTAATATTACTCTTCAGCTTTACTGCCCGTCTTATTATTTATATATTTTTAGTTCCTGAATACCATGTCACATCACCGTTTGAGGCAGATGAAGAAGGTAGTTTTCTCACATATTCGCTGAACCATCGATCGAAACGAAATCTCGTTGAGGATCATGACGATGATGCTGCAACGTATCATTACATCGTGGACGTCTCGGGAGAACAGCTGCACCTTCAGGTTAAACGTATCACAAAGCTCATGACTCCTGATCTGCAACTGAAAACAAACGATCAAGAAGGCCGGCGAATTACAAAACCGGTCTCCCAAAGGTCGTTCGTAACTGGAAAAGTGGCATCAGACTCAGATTCTGTGGTGGCGTTAAGTGTTAACGACGGACTGGTACGAACCAGGTTCAGCCTTTCAACAACGTACTTCTCACAAAAATAGCGCCCTTATTTCGAAATGGCTAATGAGATACCGCCATACGTACAAAATTTGCAATCCAACAATTGCACGTGACCAAAATATATCAAAACACCGTGGTTGAGCTTTGTTCTAAGTGTTCGTTTGTATTATTTGACAGACTGGTATAGTGAGACGTTCACATGACACTTTCTTCATTCACCCTTTGCCCGCACGTCTGGCTCGGCACGTCGGGGGCAAGGAACAGGAAATACCTCACTTGGTCTATAGGAGATCTCCTCAGAAAGAAATCGATTATGAAACTAAATTTGGTACGTACGTGGACGCCTCTATTAAAACACTCCAAGCTTAACAGACAGTTTTGTTCGAATTTAACTCCTCCAAGCCAGGAAACCCTAGAATAGATTGTTTGAACAGTTAAACGAACGCATCATGAAAAAATTATTCCTCGATAAACAATTCATACTAAGGCAAACAATAATAAATGTGTTAGTAGTGTTGCTAAGGCATGCGTAATAGCTACCTGCAAAGGAACATAATTTAAATTAAGAGTCGTCCAAATCCCGACGATATGCCTGACATAATCTTAAAATGCGTACATGCTATATGGTGACCATCAAAGGAATATTGTTGTTTTTCAACTTTCAACATACTCTACCCTTAAAATTTCATATATTGAGTAACAGTAATCACAATAACGCGGTGGAAATTATCGGGGATTGCAATTTATTACGAACATCAATTCGAAGACGGAATCATATAAAAAGTCGCACAGTGATTCTCGGATGAGATGTACAGTATGTTAAGTAACGGTTGACGATCTTAAGTAAGAATCGGCCGGTAACTTTATCGTTTTTCTTAATTTTACGAAAACCGGAATACGCTACGAAAGAATGCAACCCTTAAGCTTGACGGCGAGTTTACCTCTATTGGCATTCATATCTCGTTTATGATTCCTTTTGCTTTTTCCTTTCCCAATGTAATTAGACAAAATTGCTTTAGCAAAGAGAGATGATTTAGCGACAAAAAGCCAGTTACAGGAAAATAACATCGATAATGCCATAACCAACAAGTATCTCGAAGTGGCACTACTTGCTGATGAATTAATCGTCGCCTTCCATGGAAACAAGATCGAAGATTTTCTATTGCAGTTGGGCAGTATTGTGAGTACAAAACCATATATATGTAATGGATAGTACATGATATAAACTTAGAAAGCTAACGATGAAACCATTTATAAACCTCTACTGCCCTGGAAGATGTTGGAATTATAAAATCATCAATTTTTCATTTCGAAAAGTAACAAGTTCCAAAAGAGCCGGGAAGGAAGCAAAAGGCGCAACTGAGAGCAATTCAAATGAAATTGATAAAGGTTTTGATTAGTGCTAGAAGTGCCATGCAATTACGTACCCCATAGAAAATTTTTATGCTACAGAAACTGAAACCAGTATGCCAGATGTAAATCAGAATTCAAGGGTGAAGTGTCGTACCTCAAGGACAAAAATGAAACCATTGGGTCAACCTCAACTGGGCACCCCAAAACCGATCAACTTGTTGCAACGGAAGCCCATGGCAACGATTGGATGGTAGAATATGAGGACTCTATTTCCGCTAGGCAAACTCGCCCAGCTTCACTTTTTGCTTCAGGAAAGTGTTGCCAACTCATGAGAGAGGCCCAAAGCATTAGCAAAGAAAGCCTCGTGTGCGTTGGAAAGTACTGGTGGACGTCCTCAGTGCTGATAAAGTATAAATGATGATGACTGCCAGGAGCACTTTCAACACTTCAATTTCACATCGCTATACCAAAGATATTGTCACGTATTGCTTACATTTAGAGTATTTTATTTATATTATCCTGTGTTAACTTACATGAAGTATTCTCTGCATTGGATATTTAAATGTGTAAGCCCGTTGAACTTTCGTTAATTTAAAAAAAAAGGTTATCAGAGTTGAGTGTCGCAGTTGTTGAAGCCTCCTTTAGGGTGTAACCCTTTAGACATTACATGGTGTCAGGGGTATTGCGAGTGTTTGGTGCCTGTGTTTTGCTCGTTTATTTGCCCGTAAATGTTGGCATAGTTGAATTTCTTCTAACACGTTGCGTAGTCATGCCGGGCGGCGAGGGAGCGCCGACGGTCGAAACTTCAACTCCTGTTTTGCAGAATGTACCGTTTCCGTCGAAACTGGAAACCAAAGGAAATTTAGCAAGCAGCTGGAAGCGTTTTCGTCGTGTGTGGACAAATTACGAAGTGGCCTCTCGCTTGGTTAAGCAGTCGAAGGAGGAGAAAACGGGATTACTCACGTGTTTGGGTCCCGATGCTCTGGAGATTGTTGATGGGCTCAGTTTTGCTAGTGAAGAAGAGCGTAAGGATATTGATGTTGTTCTTGAGAAATTAGATGCGTTTTGCGTTGGCGAGACGAATGAAATTTACAAGCGTTATCAATTTAAGAAGCGGGACCAGGAGTCGGGCGAGTCCGTTGATTCGTATGTAGCAGCCTTTCGTACTTTGGAATAAGGGATAATGGCACTCGTAAGCGTCTTCTTCAGGAGCCGAAACTTACCTTGACCAGATGTATTGACATTTGCCGGTCGAGTGAGGCAACTGCTTTGCAACTGCAAGCGATGGGTAATCAGGAGGATCTTAAATTTGTTTCGGATGGCAATTCGAAATACAAAGCCTCTGAAGATGCTAAGCCCTCTGAGAAAGCCGGTAGCCCTGTCATTCTATGTAAATTTTGTGGTAAGCGGCACATGAAAAGAAGAGAGGAATGCCCTCCTTGGGGAAAGATCTGTAATAAATGTGGAGAGAAAACCCCTTTTGCTGCGAAGTGTTCTGTTAAGCAGTCGCGTAGGCAGCGTGTTAAGCCCTTCAAGCAGAAAAAGAAGAAGCAACAGGTCAATGCCATGGGTGATGGTTCTTCTTCAGAAGAATATCTGCTCACTATAAACTCAGAGTCGGTGGATAGTGTTGAATCTCAGAAGTTGTACGCTAGGATGATGATTAATGGCCATGATGATCGGTTTCAGCTAGACAGTGGGGGAACAGTCAATATTCTGTCCAGTAAAAGATTACAAACGCGTTTGCAAAGATCCTGAACTTAATGAGCTTGAAGCCTCCTTGGCAGTTTTGAATATGTACAATGGTACCAAGATACGCCCACTTGGTAAAAAGAGGATTAGTTTGCGTAATCCAAAGAATAGTAGAAAGTACAACCTTAAGTTTCAGATTGTTGGTAAAGAAAACAAGCCACTGCTTGGAGCATCTGCTATACAGGGAATGCAACATTCTGGTTGTTGAGGGTTCGCAGAGTTACGAAGGTCTTATCTTTCCTCAAGTTGTTACACAGTATAAGGATATCTTTGAGGGACATGGTGTCCTGGAAGACAAACTGCATCTTCATGTGGATCAGAATGTGAAACCAGTTCAGATTCCTGTTCGCAAACCACCTATTGCCTTGAAGGAGAAATACAAAATGGACCTTGAGAGACTGGTTAAAAGGGGAATTATAGCAGCGGTTTCAGAACCAACAGAGTGGATTTCATCTACTGTAGCGCTATTGAACTCCAATGGCAAGTTGCGCGCGTGTCTCGATCCGAAGCCCCTAAACAAAGGTTTAAAGAGAAACCGTTATCCTTCGCCAACTATTGAGGATCTACTGCCTGAGCTGTCTAGGGCACAAGTCTTCTCGGTGGTTGACGTTAAGAATGGATTCTGGCATGTGCCTTTAGATGATGAGAACAGTAAGCTCACAACCTTTGCTACGCTTTGCTACGCCCTGGGGCCGTTTTCGGTGGTTAAGGATGCCCTTTGGCATTTCGCCAGCTGCTGAGGAATTTCAGCGTAGACTTAACGAGGCAATAGAAGGATGATGGAGTCAGAACTGTTGCAGACGACATTGCGAGACCATGACACTAAGTTCCAGAATTTGTTGGAGCGCTGTCGTCAGAAGCGCATCACGTTGAACAAGCATAAGCTTAAGTTCAAACTCCATGAGCTGTCGTATGTTGGTCATGTCATTTTCGCTGAGGGGTTGAAACCAGATCCGGCAAAGGTAAAAGCAATAGTGGGTATGCCGTCATCTGCTGACAAGCAAGGAGTTCGCAGTATTCTGGGAATGGTGAATTATTTGCAGAAATTCGCACCTGGCTTGTCGGAGCTTACGAAACCTATCAGAGACTTGCTAAAGGAGGATGTTGAATTTGTGTGGGAGGAAAGTGTTCATGAGGAGTGCTTCAAGCGTGTCAAGCTTATGTACCCGTTCTTAAGTTCTTTGACCCTAGTGAGGAAGTTGTGTTACAATGTGATGCTTCTCAGCACGGTTTGGGTGCATGTCTTATGCAGAATGGGCAACCTGTGGCGTATGCTTCTCGGTCGTTGACATCAGCAGAGTCAAAAACTATGCACAAATTGAAAAGGAGCTTTTGGCTATTCTCTTTGGAGTTGAAAAGTTTGAGAGTTAGGTCTATGGTAAAAGGTTCACGGTAGAGACTGATCATAAGCCACTGGAATCGATACTCAGCAAGAGTTTGTTTTGTGCTCCGAAACGTCTTCAAAGAATGATGCTGCGCTTGCAGAGCTTTGATTTTGAAGTGGAGTACAAGCGAGGTGCTCATCTCTATGTAGCTAATACTCTCAGTAGAGCTTAACTACCCTGTGCGCAGATTAAGAGTCCAAGACAGGAAGTCTGCTCCACATTAGAAAAGGAAGTGGAAAGTGTTAATGCATTCAGCTTTCTGTCTGTAACACCACGTGGTCTGGCTAGAGTACAGAGGCAGATGATGGAATGGCCCTCCTAAAGACCGTAATTCAAGCGGGGTGTCCAGATACCTTAGAGGAAGTCCCATGCCGTGTGAGGGGCTTTTTCCACTATAGATATTAACTCACAGTACAAGATGGGTCGATTTTGAAAGGTGAGATGCTGGTGATTCCTTTGAGTATGAGAGAAGAAGTCAAGCAGAAACTCTATCAGAGCCATCTTGGAATACAGAGTTGTCTCAGAAGAGGTAGAGAGGTTGTTTACTGGCCCAAGATGGGTAAGGACATTGAAGATTTTATTTCCAATTGTGCTGTTTGCAAGAGCTATCAACCAAATCAGCAGAAAGAGCCGATGATTAGTCATGAAATCCTAAGAAGACTGTGGGAGAAAGTTGGCTGTGATCTGTTTGACTTTGAGGACAATCATTTTTTGGTCTCTGTGGATTACTACTCTGACTACTTCGAGCCAGACAGAATTTGTGACAAGAAAGGCAAGGAGGTGATCTGTAAGCTCAAGTCTCAGTTTGCTCGACATGGGATACCCGTCCAGGTCTTTAGTGACAATGGTCCGCCCTTCAGTTCTAAGTAGTTTAAGGAGTTTGCGTTAGCCTATGAGTTTGAACACCTCTTCCCTCAGTCCAATGAGAAGGTAAAGAATGTAGTTAAAATTGCACAGAGTATCATGGCGAAGGCACGAGATGCGGGTTCAGATCCAAATTTATCGCTCTTGGATTACCGGAACACTCCAGCTAAGGGAGTCGGAAGTTCTCCTTCCAAGCGATTGTTTGGTCGGAGGACGAGTACACTGTTGCCGACCTCTTCAAGATTACTGTCTCCGGAAACAACTCAAGGTGTTCCACACAAGCTAAGAGAGAGAAAGGCTAAACAGACCTACTATTACAACAGGGGCGCCAAAGAGCTCAGTAAATTGGAGCCTGAAGTGGTAGTGCGTGTTAAACCTGACAGAGATTCTAAGAGGTGGGCTAAAGCTACGGTGGACAATGAGATCGACGTTAGGTCATACCAGGCCCGCACAGAGGATGGCCGGACCTACAGAAGGAACAGAAGGCATCTCAGGCTCACCAAGGAACCATTCTCCAGAGCCACATCTCCCGAGTATCCAGGTCACCAAGACCTACCGAACTGTCCAAGACCACCAGGAGTGGCCGAGTGGTTCGTAAGCCACTAAGATATGACTCTTGATAACAGCTGTAATTGCGTGAACTGTTTTTTTTCTTTTCTTTTTTATTTTCCTTTTTTTGTGAAAGGAGGATGTCACGTATTGCTTACATGAAGAGTATTTTATATTATCCTGTGTTAACTTACATCAAGTATTTTAAGTGTGTGAGCCCGTTGAACTTTCGTTAATTAAAAAAGGTTATCAAAGTTGAGTGTCGCAGTTGTTGAAGCCTCCTTTAGGGTGTAACCCTTTAGACGTTACAGATATAAGCAGCATTGTTTTGTTTCTAAATAATAATGATGTACTGGGTTTAAACTCTCTCGATTTTGTTTGCAGACAGACGGAATTTTCCAAGACGCAACGATCGGAAATATAAAGATCAATTTTGTGATCACTCGCATTGTCCTTATAACAACTGTGGAGGTACTGCTGAATATTTTGAACAGCTTTTCTTTAACATCAAACTAACTTAAGGTTGTGGTCAAATAAGAAATATTTTTCTTTTTTAAGTATCAAGCATCCAAGATTTGGAAATAATTTGATGCAAATAACATGTTTGTATCAAAATGTTTCTGAGCTTTCCTCTACCGCACAGAATTTATTTGGGTTGATTTCAAAAGCTGACAAAATCTAGGAACCTCGGCGACTAATTGTCGGTCAAAAACCTAGACACCCAGGGAAACAAAAGACCAAAAACAGACATAGCACACAGCTCCAGCTGTCTTTATGGACCACAGAGCTCCTCTCCCCTTGTGGACTCCCACTTAAAAAGGACAGGGATGCTCGTCGCTAAGTTTTTCGTTGAAAAACCTGTTTTGTTTCTGTTTCCAGCCAAAAAATTACTATGCGGGAACTTTTGCAATACTTTTTAGGGTACTAAGCCTAATTAAAGATTACATGAGAAAACATTTTGTTTAAAATTAGTACCTCGCTCACAAAACAGGGTATTACTACCACAGAGGGCTATTTTTCTCCCGATATCCGACGAGCACCCTCTTCCTTTTGATATGGGAGTATCCCCCGGTACATGGAGATGCTTGTGACTTTTTTTTTTCCTAACCCAGCATTGAAGGTGAGTTTATTCACTTTTTTCTTATCACAGCTTGGTATTAACGCTTCTGATCGGTCCATTTCTCATGAAGCTGTACTTAACAAAGTAGCCGAATGGGCTCGTAATAACAACAGAAATGATCAATCAGATCCACTTCAATTTGACTTTGCTGTTTTAATTCGCAGGTAGGTAAAAGTTTTCCTATCATTCTGCTATCATGGATTATTAAAATTATTCGCGGAGCATGCGTTGCTTCATGAGTTGGCTAAAACTTAAAGCAACCCCAAAGGAAAGAAAACTAAAATAAAATAAAAATAAAAATGGCCTCTAAAATACATACACGCTTACCATATTTGCAGAGCATGGTGTAATGGCTCATATACACGATGGCTTTAGGCCAATGAAAGTTCTTGAATTTCATTATACAATGATTCGGTTTTTAATAGTTACATGTTCAGTCCAGTAATGTATAATACTCAAATCATCCTTTTGGGGGATTTATGAATTATTGGAAAATGCAAAAGGAAACCTCCTAGTTGTAACAAAAAAAGCGCTGAAAAGGTACGTACGTACGTATAAACGTTAAAGTGAAACGAAGAAAGAACAAGGATCGTTGAATTTTATAAAATGAAATGCGAAAGATGGGCGACTCATTGTTATTTACATTTTTATCTTCACAGCCGAAAATCTGGAGGTAAATTTCTTATCTTTATATTCAGATTTATAGATATATTAATAATTATTGATGAATTATTTGTTAGGTCTTAGATTAGCTCATAAAGGTAACTAATCTATGAAGAAGTAGTAGTAATTAATGATGATTGTTGTGTTTGACGCCGTCACTTACCACTTTAAATAATTTCAACAGCGGACTTTGAAATTCTGACTATTATTAAAATCAGCATTTTTATCAACAATTGAGGTATTGGACACAGATATATCGCAGTGTCCATGCCAGAGAAGAGGTCCCCTGTAGAATTACGATTGGCTGATACGTTGCGTGTCGGCGCCATTTTCCGTAGACTGAGAAAAATATTTGCATTGTCCTTCACATTACGTGCTAAATATTTCCACATTATTAACCTGTGATGTTTAAAGCGTGAAAGCTATTAAAAAAAAAAAAAAAAAAAAAAAAAAAATTGCAATCACGACCCCGTTGTCTAGTCAGTATTTATATTGCCGTTTGTTCGTTCAGGCTCACTCTTACATATGGATATTGTCTTTAGAGTAGTTTTAAACCAAATTATAAGAATTGTTATTATATGGCTTGTCTTTGTAGGCGATATAACTCGCGCTCTGATTGGTAATTGTCACTGAATTGTAGGGCATTATTCTCCCGAAATGTCCACGGACCGATTGCGGGCTTGCGCGCGCACTATCCGATATAAAGTGATCGCTTCCTCGACGCTGGCTTTAGCTTTTTTGCTCTATTTTGGTGTGCCAGATAATAAACAACTTAATAACCTCGGCCGTTCGGTCGTTCCGGGAAAATCTCAAACCTCGCCCAGCTGTATTGACCTCGCTATCGCTCGGCCAATATTGCGAGGCCTGAGTTTGAGATTTTCCCGTAACGACCTCACTCTCAGTTATTAAGTAGTTATTATTGAATTATTAGTACTCAAAGCTAAAATGCTTTAGCAGGTCCTACTGTTACCATGGTAGCTTATTACGTCTCAAATATAATACTAAGTGTACTGGTCACCAGTAGCTGAATAGTTTTGTGCCACCTTAAAAATAGAAGCAGGACAAGTTAGGAGACCGGCTTGTTAAGGTAACAAGTTGGATGTGAGAGCAGTAATAAGTAAATGATGGGTGCTACTCTTGTGAAGAATGATGCTTTTTCGTTGAAATAAATGGATATTGATGCTATTCCTCTCTAAATCATTCGTAGCTTTATCACGGTTTGGGCGAATTTGCCAAAACAACGACGTAGCAGCCGTGGTGGGAGATGAAGGTCTGCAGACTGCTTATCTCATCGCACACGAAGTAGCGCGCAAGTAAGTAAAAATAAATAATATATGGCGATAAAGTATTCAGTAAAGTTGCAAAGGATATCCATTTGCTTTTTTTGTCAATAGCCAAGCTCGACTTGTAAGTGTGCACTAGGATGAACCACCGATAATCTTTGAAAAATGCCGAACTAAAGTATACATCAGGACAATTTTATGAATAAAAAAGACTGATAGCCCACGAGATACATGTTCCTAGCTTCAGCGACTCGAGATATTGAATACATGAACATATAAATAACCGTTTCCTTTCATGTAGCGCTAAAATGGATGTTAAAATTGTTTGTCTTTCCACAGGCTTGGTGTATATTATGATTCTGAAATTTTTGGATGCCCCGATTTTGTAAATATCATGTCAACGGTGTTTCAAGGAGGACCTGGGTCCCTAGAATGGTCTTCATGCAGCATGACGCGAATCCAGGATTTTTTAGTGTAAGTTTTTTTTTTTTTTTCTTTGCAAAAATTTGGACGATGAACGTCCTCCTCTATTTGTGGAGTTGCGGATAGGTGCGGCGTTGACGAAGGCTTACAAACCTAAGTTTACGTATTTCAGGCACACAATAGAGTCGTTTGAAAAATATGTTGACCCACTTTAGAAGGCCATCGACGACTTACTTCTCCAAAAACCATTCGGTCAAACGGGGCCCCTCCTTAGTAATCTGCGTCAGCTTGTTACTTTGACACCCACTCAAGGAGCGCTGCGCGTACCTGACCTACGGTCTACAGCTCCACAGCAGTTTTCTACATCCACTGCAATAACAGCATCGCAAGTATATTCTGTTTAAACAACAGAGTGTTCCTGTCGAGGAACCCTGGGCTGATAGTTGCGTCGCGGAGATGTAATGTTTTTAAAACAAATATTTGCCCGAGAACCGAAGCTTCGAGGGCAATTATGCTAGGTTTAAGAACATTAAATTTCTAAGGGGCAATTATCAGACCGATAGTTCCGAGACATTGTCTTTATTGTTCAACTCTTCATTTAATTTCGCGCGCCAGTTCAAAAAAAAAAATAAATAAATAAATAAATAAATAATAATAATAATAATAATAATAATAAAAACACTTAATGCACAACTCATCAATCAAGAATTCGCAACGGTCATTGGTTAAAACATGCATTTTTTTTTTCGATCTGCCTATCCTCGTGGCTGTGAAACTGTTCATTTTAAAACAATGACAAACTGAAAACATGAACTCTGGCAAAGGAGGTTAAACGTCTTTTTTGGGCAGACTGTCCGTAAAAATTGAAAGTACAATTTTGAAAATTACCGGATGAAAAGTTCTGGTCCGGGTTGGTTTGTTGAGCGCCGGCATTGGACAGTTGATTAAAGCAGTGAATTTTGTCCTCGCTCTGGTTTTGCTGCAGTGCTTCTAGAGGACTTCGTGAGTGCCCAGCGGTGTGTTGGACAGCAATAGCTTGACTCGCTTGCACTGGAGATACAAAATTACTACTAATGTCGAGACCTGCACGATGTTGAATTGTCGGCTTTTGGTAGTACGACTCGATGGAGGCATCACTTTTGTGGCCTGGAGCAATTCTTACTCTCGAATTCTACCTCGCTGTCACCTGACAGGAGATTACACGGGGCAACCATCAGCCGATAGTTCCTTGACAGTACGTAACACTCTATTGCTTAAATAGAGCACGTCTATGGTAGCAGGCGAGAATTCCGCAGAAGAGTTAAGAAGACGACATGAAGTTTTGAAATCTCCTTCAATAAAATCAAGAATGGAAGGTGTTGATTCCATTCTACCACCAGATCTGCTGCAGTCAGTTAACCAATTGAGAGAGAAGGGCGCGAGTTCGTGGCTTACCGCAGTGCCCCCTGTCGGCCAAGGCAAAAAAAAAAAAAAACAACAACAACAACAACAACAACAAAAAACAACAAAAAACAACAAAAAACAAAAAACTAGAATTCAGGGAGTCTGTCCGTTTAAGGTATAATGTGCTCCTTTTCGATTTACCAGGCAAGTGTGTTTGTGGTGAGAAGTATACCGTCAGCCATGCCTTGTCATGCAAAAAGAGAGGGTTCGTTGCCCAGAGATACGATAGCGTTCGCAACTTACTTACCTCATTTCTTGGGAAGGTTTGCACTAACGTTAAAGTTGAACCGCAATTAACGTTGAAGTTGAACCACTACTACAACCTCTCGATACTGAGTGACTCAACCTTAGAAGCGCGGTGACAAGTTTTGAGGTAAGACTGGACATGAAGGTAAATGGCTTTTGGTCTCGAGGAATTACAGCATTTTTCGATGTCAGAGTATCTCAAAGGCCTAGCCAAGAAGATCTCAGAAAAGAAGGAGAAACGGTATCTTATTACCCACATGAGTGAGGGGCTCCAAGACACCTCTCCACAAAATTACTTTTTTTCATGACTGCCGCTTAAACGCTAGGCAACCGGTGTCCGCTAATTTTAGAAATCTGAAAATGGCGTCAGCTAGCGGAATAATATCGTATTTTTATTCTTTATCAAAATTTTAGTATTTTAATAGTGGAATGTGAATTACTCACACGAAAGTCTGCCGACTAAGAGCTAACCAGGCGTGTGTTCACTAATATTAGAACGTCGATGATTGCACGAGCTTGTGAATTAGTATTTGAGGATTATATATCTTTATTCATAGAAGCATTGTTTATAAAAGTCTACAAGTCTTCAGCTTTTACTTTCGCAATGCGATGGGTTGCAAAAATGAGTCAACAAAACTTGAGATACGCTCTGTAGGGTCGCTACTACCAGAGACAATTGATCTACCGACTGGGGTTTTCTTGTGTATTTTAGTCAGCGTGTAGAATTCTGGTACGCGTGTTTTTTTTAAGAACGATTTTCAACCATCTATGTGTCATTGTATCGATATCTGAATTTTTTAGGCATTCGTGTAACTTGTAAATAGAAATTTGCATGAGCTCAATAAAGTTGTTTTTATTACTGTGGAGGTGCAGTGCCCTCTTGGTGTTGGTGTTCGTCTCCGGATCGAACGGTCCGGGTTCAAGCCCTGGCCGGGGACATTGCGTTGTCTCCTCGGCCAAGACACACAGTACTTCTCTCCACCTTAATTTGCAAATGGTAGCGGCGAGTTTAATTCTGGGTTGAGTATTCCACTCATTCATGGAATACTCCTAGTCTCCTTATGTTACTGGAAGCGGAGAAAGCTGCCACCTGATGGACCACTTAGCTTATATTCATACTGTAATTTTGGGTCACTTCAACAAAAAGAAATCATTATAATCCAATACTAAGCTATTAGTTTTTATTGTTTCTCCATTAAAGGAGCAGCAATTCTGTATGTCTAGATGATGTTCCTTCCCCAGCCCGACCGAAGCCTTCGAGCGTATTCCAATCCATGTTGCCAGGTCAACAAGTTGACGCGGATGAGCAGTGCGAGATGCAATATGGAGTTGGATACAGAAGATGCCCTGAAAGAGAGGTATGGGAAGAAGGGAACCGTATTTTATAAAGATTAAGAAACAGAAAACATGAAAAGACGATTGATCATCATAGTTATATACACAACTGAAGCAGTTGTGTAATTACAGCCAAAAGAATAAAAAATCAGGCGTTAACGGGATTTAGCCCATGAGCTCTGCGATACCGGTGCAGTGCTGCACAAACTTAATTGGTAACTTTGCGAGTTTGTACTATATCCGTAGATTATGATATTAAACATCATATATTCGAACTGCGGAAAACTTTTGGAGACATGCAGTTGTACACACAACTTGAGCAGTTATGAAATTAAAGCCTGAAAGAGAATTAGAAACATGACCTCTGCGATACGGGTGCAGTGCTCTGCTAACTGATATCTTTTTCTTTCAGACTGAGTGCAGTTCTCTCTACTGCACAAAGGATAACAACACATGTGATACTCGCACCTTAAGAATTCTTGATGGGACGGCATGTGGATTACGAAATGTAGGTCTATGCTTGTTGTCAATAAGTGTGTTTTTTGGGTGAATTGTGTTCGGCAACATCTGTCTTCGAGCTAAGTTGGCCTACCAGTCGAGGGAAGTATCCCAGTTTCACAAAGCGACAAGTATTATTTCTACTCCTCCATGGATAGGATACTAGTCTATGGCAAGGTTACCCGCACCCATTGTACATCAGGGTGGAGAGAAACACTTTGAGAGTAAAGTCTCCTGCCCAAGATCACAAAATAGTCTTCCTGGCTCGGGCTCTGCCAGCGCCCTCCACTCCACTTCACTTTAAGACTATGCTAATTAAGGGTGAAAGTTTCTAAAGAAACTATTGTGCTGCGTCGGTGGGGGTAACAAGGTAATTTGCTTATATCAACTAGGTTGAAAATGTAAATTGGCCACCGTAACGAGTTATAAAGCTGACGTTTCGAGCGTTAGCCCTTCGTCAGAGCGAATGATTCGCTCTGACGAAGGGCTAACGCTCGAAACGTCAGCTTTATAACTCTTTATGCTAATTAAGGTTAATCTATTTTGAAGTGGTGCATTAAGGGCGAATGTGTAGACAACGGTTCACCAATGACTAATGGAGGTTGGAGCGAATGGTCTAATTACACAGCTTGTACTCGACAATGCGATGGGGGAGTTCGTTACCGAGAAAGAACGTGCACTAACCCACCGTAAGTGAATCGTTTTTTTTTTATCTTGAAAAATTTTACGACGATGACATGATGGCCGTAAGTGTTGATTGTAAACAAATTGAAATTTACAGCAAACCCATTATTGTACCTATAAACTTTTGGAATTACTAAAGATTGTACGCAAGTTTCTTCAGGAAACACTAAGGGTATTTCGTTTCTTAATTAAAGAAAAAAAAATAAAAATAAATTAAAATTCCTTCTGTTTGTTTTTCTCATCAGACCGGAAAATGGGGGTGACGACTGTCAGGGACCATCGAAAGCATTCTGGCAAATATGTAACAGCGATGTAAGAACGATTAATAATAATAGTGTTGTTTGTTTGAATGGTTATATAAAATATTTGCATGTCAGTTACTACAATTAAGCTTTATTGGTTCTGTGATAGGAGCGAAGCTAATGATAGGTCTATTAGCGTCCCCGCTCCCCCCTCACAATGTGCATAGGTTACGTGTCCGAAGAAGACCATTCTTGCGATTCGCCCTGACCAGTCTATGTTTTTGTCTTTCTACGGCTATTTTGCATAATGCGTAATAGGAGATAAGTGAGCGAGCGCGAATCAACTCGCTTGGTCGTTCGCTCAGTCAGTCAATCCTTCCTTCCTTCCTTCCTACCTTCCTTCCTTCCTTCCTTCCTTCCTTCCTTTCTTTCTTTCTTTCTTCCTTCCTTCCTTCCTTGGCTCGTAGACTTTTGTTTGTATATCCGCTAACCAATGGACAACTTGACTTCACGAAGAGAAAAATGTCGTCGAATGACTCGGCAAATGTGAAACAAAGTGAAATAATAATGAGATAGATTTTTTGAGTTTTCAAAATTAATCTACAATGCATTTGCTGTCGCTGTTATGAAATGAACACAGGAAAAGTGTGGGTTTTCCTATGATGATAATTTGGGCATTAATATTGAGAAAACATGATAAATGGGATGCACTTACAGTCATCTTGGTGGAAAATAAATAAATAAATAAATATTTTTGTTGTTTTTGTTGTTGTAGTTTTTTGTCATGAACTAGAGTTATAGTTTGACAGTTCTAATAAAACACTAAATTGATTTAAAATTATTAAGAAATTGGCATTAGCAAAACCAGTCAGAAAAATATTTATATCATCAGGAGCACTTATATTTGCGTGTGTCATTTTTTCTTTGTTCTTTTACAGATCGAGTGTGATTGGTCTGCACCAAGTCTTCGTGAACAACAGTGTAAACAAAAAGATCCCGACTACGTTGCATACTTTTTGTCAGGTATTTAATTGAATATCTTTCATTTGAGGCTGATAGGCCTCACAAACAGATAATTCCGGGGGTGCGGCAACTTGTAAAAAGAGACAATCTATAGTAACAATGTGTCTTTGGAAGGCCATCGCCCAGTATGGGTATTAAAGGCATTTTTTGTTTTCTTAGTGCAACAAAATTATTCGTAGTAATGATAATGATAATGATAATGATAATGATAGCGATAGAAATTTATATAGTTGCCATAGTTGTTCTTGTATGCTAATTGTTTTTCACGATTGACGTCATTATTGCAAAGGTTTTCTTTCAGTATTTTAGACGGCGAAACGTTTATAGAATTTAGATAATATGTTACGTGCAAAGAGTCTTGTCAAGGCATTGAACAAGTACGGGAAACTGGAAGAAGTAAGAAAAAGCCGTGTTTTTTTAAGAAAATGATTAAGAAAAATACTCGGACAGTCTCAGTCTAGCGAGACTAAGCAAAACACAAAATTAGTCTTGCTTTGTCTCGAATTTAACAAACCCTAAATAATAAAATACTAGCGTTTTGGTCACCAAAAGGGGGTTCATGGTTCCAGGCGTTCCTTGCGTGGACCGCAGAAACTGGGGATGAGTTTGTGACAGCTTGTGTTATCGTGTGCTCGCCATTCATAAACAACATAATTTAAAGAACGTTGTGCTTTGTGAATACCGTTTTGAGAAAACTGATGTCCTAAACGCTCACCTCATATACAAACTCACACGCCGTTCGTGGTAGGTCCACACTAAATGATATCGAGCGTTTTCGGAATGGGTGGGTCCACGAATTGTATGGCCTGAAAGCTCGCAAAATGTGGAAAGTTCATACTAGTTCTTACGAGATCACTTCTAACAAACTTACTTTATGTTGATTGGTTCAAGGCAAAGATTGAATACCATTCCAGATGCACTTAAACTCTCGACTAATGATGTTCCAATAAATCCTCTCTCCTCTGTCAAATCGCTCGGTGTGTTGATTGACGGAAATCTAACTTGGCAAACTCGTATTGATAAACTGACTAAAAAGATTGCATCGGGGATTGGTGCCATAAAACGAATTAGGCCTTTTGTTCCACCGGCTACACTGCTTTATATATACAGTGCTCTTATCCAACCTCATTTTGATTACTGGAATCTTGTCTGGGGTAATTGTGGTGAAACTTTGTCAGACTACAAAAGCTTCAGAACCGCGCCGCTCGCGTGTGAACTTTCTCTAGTTATGATACTGATGCCAAAGGTCTTATACGACAACTGGGTCGAAAAGATTTGTATACCAAGCGTCAAATTCAGAAAGCCTTTATGGTATTTAAATCTTTAAATGGATTGGTTCCTGAATACCTACCGTCTAAATTTCAAAAACGTAGTGGAATGACCTATATTCTTTAAGGGATTCCGAAAACAAACTGTCTGTGCCTCTTCCACGAACAAACTATTTGAAAAATAGCTTTAGTTGCAGTGGTGCAGCTCTCTGGAACATCCTACCCTGCAATCTCAGGACGATAAAATCTTTTAATCAATTTAAAAACAAAGTTTCTACCGAAATCACAACATTGTAAGTTGCAATATGAGACACGGCATTCATGGAAAACAGGATTAGTTTAACGTCTAAACTAGGATTTACTTCATTGATACTTATTAATTAGTTTTTAGCATAGATTGTTTATTAGTAACTTATTAGTATTAATTTTTATTATAACCTATAGTATATAAGTATTATTAACCTGATGATTTTTTACCGTCTATAAACAAATGTAAATAAATAAATAAATAAATAGATAAATAAATAGATAGATAGATAGGATAACAAATGTGCCATGTGTGGGTTCAAGCTACGAAAATACTGCCAAAACTGTGATAGCTGATTTAACAACAAACTATGATGCTGAGACGACCAACTCATTTGCTGAAAAAATCAGGAAATCATGTTATTGAGGACAGTAAACACAACTTCAAAGATGGCCCAAACAGCGAATCGGATAAGGATACAGACAAAAGTAATTTAGTAAGGTTAGATCTAAGCTTACTAAATTGATTAAATATCCTCTTCCTGTTATTGGTTTCATTGACTTCAATAGTTGTAATGTACGATTTGGTATTTCGTGCATAACCACTATAATTATTATGGCATAAGCGATCCTGAATATTGGTTTGCTCTTCGCATGGAGTTGTATGTGCCTTAGCAATATTCTTGATGACTGTCAATATGTCTAATGTACATGAATTTAATAATGTTACAGTGTCAATAAAAGTACAACAATCCACATCTCGTTTAGAAAAAAGGAACATATGACTACACAACAGAACGACAAGTTGGAATTTCACCAGTTGAATAATCCAATGCTAGATTCCGACATTACAGTGGAAGGTTTGCCATAAACCCTGAATACCTTTTTTTGTTTTGCACAATTCATAATTAAACAAAAGAAAGTTACAGATAGCATAAATATTGCTAAAAAGATAGTTCATGGTAAGTCTGTCATTGCTTCTCAGTTAAAAGAGCCAATCCTTATAGGTTAGTGAACCTTTAATGCCAAGATAAAGCATATTTATTTTAAAGACAAATACTAGGAACACTAGCACATCAGAAAAAAAATTATCCTAGTGCTTTTCTAATGTGGAATGAATTGTTTCAGATATTATCAAAATAAAAGGTATTGATCTAAATGTCTAACAAGTTGATGCACTGTCTTGCAATGAGAGGGGTCAGATGCTCAATCTTAACGCTGTTATAGTCGTTAGAAAATTCCAGTATATTATTACAACATTCTTCACTAAGAACACGTTCTAAAAGCAAACGGGATATTCTAAAACGCCGATTTTTTGGCAATAATCAGCCACTTTAATAAAATTTTTACCAAGGGCGGTTAAAATCGAATTAAGGTTGGTAATATTTCTAACGAAAAAGCAAAATTTTACCAGAAAGTCACATCGTGTGGTTAAATTTTTCTCAAAGAGCATGATTTATTCCAAAGGCAACGCAGGTGAAAAGCAAAACCTGCAATAAACATGTAAAAGTACATGGAAATTTCCATCTACCTTCCTGCACTTCACATGTTAAGGTACATGGAAATTTCCATGTACCTTGCAATGAGACATATGGCAAGGTACATGGAAATTTCCATGTGCCTTGCCATATGTTTGCTTGCGAGGTACATGGAAATTTCCATGTACCTTTTAGTGAGACATTTGACAAGGTACATGGAAATCGAGTTTCTTTTCTGGGCTCTGGCGACGATGTTTTTTCAGACGGACTTCCGCTCTCTACCTCGTGTTTTCCCCATATCACTTCCTTTCAACGATCGACAAATGTTTTGGTTGAGTAGCAAGAGATGAAAAATC
>OMLO01000617.1_pt1 | contig 24166 bp, 13 predicted proteins | sample 1674811 | NCBI WGS metagenome assembly OMLO01 (sample SAMN06265003, study PRJEB25207) | coral metagenome | isolation source: Coral host | place: Mexico:La Bocana,Puerto Morelos, Mexico | collected 2008-11-13
ACTAATAAACCAAACTAATTTTTAGGATCGCTAACTGTTAATTATTCCACGAGTTTGACCATAGGTATTCTTTGATTGTTCATTCACTCACTTCGCTCCTGTGAGTGGAACATAAGGCTTCTCAGTTTATACATTCTCTCTAGTGTTCATCTTTCTCCATGCATATAGAGTTATTATGGCAGCCAACTGAAACGGCGGAAGCTCCATATAAGTGCGCCGAGCCAAGTATGTGGCTGCGATCATGATAACGGAAACTTTGAAAGAAAACTTCATTAAAATAGCTAATGTTTATCTAAGAAATTTTTCTGGGACGTCTCTTCGGATTAAATGTCCGGATACATTCAGATGGCGTCAAATTTTTTTAATCCGACATGCAATTAAACTAAACAGGGACTTCAAAGTTAAATCTGGTATTTGTTAGTTGCCATTGTTTGTCAGTGACTGACCCACATGTGGTCTACAAGAGCACTCAGATAGGATTAGCCCCAAGTAGAGGCGGGTCCAAGGAAACAACACTTGAAAGCTGTCTGTCTTTACATTGAGAACTCGATCCTTTCACTGCGCAATGTTTCACCTATTGCGATCCAGAGTATTGTGTTACGTCGCGTCGGTCGACAAAAATCAAGATATGAAAATCTTCAAACTTCTGCTTGAACAGCAAGCTGAAAAGTCTCGTTAAAGAACTTGGTAAAGTAGTTTGTGACGTTATTCAAGTATAAGAGTTGGCGTTATAACAGTTTCTTAAACTTGATGTTTTTTAAGGAAGACAAAAGTAGCGCGAATTTGCGTATTGTAGTTTTTCGCTGTCGACACTGACAGGACGAAGACGATCCCCAAGACAGCCAGGAATCGAAATTACAACCTCGGTGAGTCAACACTCAACACATCATAATTATGTCAGAGGAATTAATCAAACTTACAGCCATTGTAAATCAAGGGACAAACTGTTCATATTAGAACCAATGCGCACATGCACGGCTCGTGAGTGGATTTAAGCCTGCCATCTTTCTTTCCGATAACATAGATAACACTGTGCAAGTCAACCTACGGTCATGCTAAATCACGCTAAATCACGCTAATTTTTACAATTTTTACTTGCGCCTGTGAACGTTGTCGTTGATGAAACCATGACTATAGAACGGACAGTATTTATGGACATTTTTTAATTGACAAAGCCTAGTTCCCACTAGCGACATAACGATCATAATCATAATCATAAGCTCAAACATAACGCAGTTATGTCGCTTATGTCTTAGTGGGAACTTCCAGAAAGACAATCATAAGCTCCCTTATGATCAACATAATCATAATCATAAGAAAATGATCGACCATTTTCTTATGATTATGATTATGTCTGTGACTATGACTATGTTGCTTTTCTTTATAGTGGGAACGCGAAAATCATAACGACATAATCAGAAACATAATGACGCAACTAGATCATTGTGTTTTGGCCAATGAAATTCTAGGTCCAGTACTTTGGTGTTGGTCGGTTCATTTCAAGATGGCGTCCACAACAGAGACACACGAGGCCTTTATAACTTGCAATGGAAGTTCCTTTTTAAGTTACGAGAAATAAATAATTTCGAAGTTCACTAGAATGTTGTTTATTCTTTTTTAAGTGCCCAACAAGTGTCACCATGGCAATCAAAGCCAAGGAAGTTATACTACTGGTGTGGAAGTCCCAGACATACTTTGGCCAACTCCAACTCTGTGTTTGGTTAGTGTCTTTTTTGGCCACCTTGATCGGAATGGAGATACTCTATTCCAGAAATGATAATTTTATTTGCAACGGCACCATGGAAAAGAAGAGCATGCAGTGTCCTGAAAACCCCTCACTTGGTGTTCAATTGGCTTTGACGAGAATTTATGGCGGCGGTTTGTTCGCGATTTGGTTTCTGTATACAGTTTATATCGTTCCTAGACTCTGGCGGTTCCGTAGGAGAAAAGAAATAACTCCACTATGCGGTCTTTATTTAGCATATTGTGTACACACGTTTGCAAAACTTCTCTTCAACGCTTTGACACTTTTAATATATATTTTCTATGCCCATCAGTCATTTCCCGTCCGCCTGCACTGTGTTCTCAATCAGAATGGGACAGAAAATGTTATTTGTACTGACAATTTCCGTGTGGAGAAATCTGTCATGCAGACCACACTGTTGCTAGAACTTGCGGTTCTTACTTTGTTTTGCCTTGTGGAATTCGTTTACATGTTGCATCTTATAAGGTCGAGAAGCAGAACAGTCTTCATTGGAGACGAGGGTCAACGAACTGAACAACTCGACAATGGATGCTGGTGTGAATGTGTAATGCCAACGGACCGACAGTTCAGCCTGTTTCGCCTTCACTTGAGCGAGATACGTCAGGATCCTGTCAATGCATTAAGAATATACTTTGATGACATGAAGAAGTTCTACTTAGAGAAAACCGAATATATCGATCACTCCTACTTGAACAACATCAAGGCCTTCAAACTAGATGATATCTTTATAAGACCAGTTGTTTCAGAAGCTAGACGTCCAAGTTCAATTATAGGAAATTCGTCTGTTCAAGAGGAATTAGAACTAGAAAACTCTGACAAAGTATCTACTTTCTTGATAACGGGTAAGTCAGGATCGGGGAAAACTACGCTTGCACAGAAAATCGTAAGAAAGTGGGCAAAAGGAGAATGCACAGCTTTGTCCCGGATCAAGATTGTCCTTTGGCTGGACTTCACGAGTCTGGAAGACAAAACTTGTACTGTTTCCCTTGGAGAATTAATCTGCAGTCAACATTTTTTTAATATTCCTGAAGAACTCCTCGATTTTGTGAAAGACAATCCAAACACTATTCTAATCGTTGTTGACAACGTCAGCGGATCACATTCTGATTGTCAAGAGACCGATTTTGCCAACAGTTTTGAAGAAAAATTGCCTTTTTCAGTTTTGCTGAAGAAACTTGTTACAGGAAAGATCTTGAAAGGTGCTACACTTCTAATGTGTTCCAGACAAACACACAGCAACTCTCCAGGTTTTTCCGGCTTTAGAATTCGAACAAACATCATGGGATTTTTTCCACGAGAAATCAAGGAGTATGCCGAGAGATATTTTGCAATTGGCGATTGTGACAAAGACGAATTGGCCACATTCACGTTGGTGGAGAGTTTAACAGACAATACACTTTCCGTATGTAGTGTTCCATTGCATTGCTTCTACATGTGCTCCTTTATGCAGTGGATGCATCACTCTCACAGAGCATCTTCATTGGAGGCAGGAGGGGATATTCCGGAGACTGTCACTGAACTTTACAAAGTGATTGTGCAAATGAGTATCCAGTTGCAGCGATCACCATTTATACTGCACAATTCTGATGAACCTGCAGACATGTTAACCTTACTCGGTGCTCAGGAGAAGTCAACAAGGACATCAAGTTCATCGCAGGCAACTACCGCGACAAACACCCAAGTTTCAAGTCACACTGAATTAGAATCAAGAACTGAGTGTGTCCCTCTTCACTCATTATTTTGGATTCCCACAAACTTATGCTCTCTCGCAATGAAAAGTGTAGATAAAGAGAAGGTCACCTTTTATGGTGAAAAGCTTCTTTCAATTTTAACCCAGGAAGAGATTTCCATCTACTTTAGGCCGCTTACAGTGCCAAAGGATTGCGTGGAAACGCATTTCGCCTTCCGAGGTCATTATCTTCAGGAATTTCTAGCAGGCTGCTTCGTTGTCGCAGACCCTTCACTAAAGAGGTTTGGAAGCTTGGTCGAGCAAGTTAAAGAAGATAATTCAAATAGACGAGACCAAGTGCTTCAGTTTGCCTGCGGTCTTTTATTTGTTGAATCACAGGCTTCCGACAAGAAGAAGAAAGAAGCTATTCGTCTTGTCACGGAACTAGACAGCGTATTTCAGTCCGGCAAAAGGAGGGTAAAGGAACTGCAACTTGTAATGCTCAAGTGTGTTGCCGAGGTTAGAAATGACAAACTGTCACGTGAAGCAGCAAGTAAGATAATCCCTTTTGTAGAGTTCCCTTGCTGTGATGTTGGAGTTGATGAATGCTCTGCTCTTGCGCGTGTGCTTGGTGCCTCTCCATTTGCTTCCATCAGGCGTTTGGATTTATCAGACAACAAGATCAGTGTCATGGGCACTCGACAGCTGACCCAGAAGTTGCTGCTTCCTGGAAAAGGCCCAACCGAGGAGTTAAATCTGAAGGGAAACCTGTTGGAAGATGAGGGACTTGAGGAATTGACCGAAGCTCTCAAGAAGAAGGAATGTCGGCTGAAGATTCTTAACGTAGCTGAAAATGACATCACAAGTGCAGGTGTGTTGAAGCTAGCTTCAGCACTTGAATCAAACACATGTTTGGAGGAGCTGAACCTTAGCTGCAATGAGATCTGCAGTCAAGGAGCTGCACAACTCTCTACGGTTCTCCAGAAAGAGAAGAGTAAAATCTCAAGGTTAAATCTCTCCTGGAACAGGCTTGGAGATGATGGGGTTCCCTTTTTGGTGTCAAGTCGACAAGCGTCGCTCAATCTGGCGTGGAATAACATTGGTATTCAAGGCCTTCGTTCGTTTATCTCCTTATTTCATACCTTGCAGAACCTGGAACAACTTGATTTAAGTGGAAATATCATTGAGGCAATTGGGATGGAGGATATGTTATCTTGCTTAATGGTTCCAAGTTGCAAGATAAAGTGCCTTGAACTGAACCACTGCAAATTAGAAGATGAGGGAGTCACCCATTGTGTAAAAGTGTTAACTTTTCCACCAAATCAAATGGCATGTTTAGGCCTCGCTGGCAACAGTATCACAAATGACGGAGTAGAGAAGATAGCAAGAGCGCTCAGTTCTCCAGAATGTAAGGTGAAAATTCTAAACCTAAGTTGCAACGTCATTGGGGACGAGGGAGTAGAGAACCTTTCACGAAGCTTGAGTAGCCCAAACTGCACCCTTCAAGAACTTGATTTGAGTCGTAATAAAATTCATAGCAAGGGCTGCAAGAGTTTGGCAGCAGCGATCAGAAAGCACAACTGTCTGGAGCGATTAGATCTCGATGGCAACCATGTCGGTGATGAGGGAGCGACACAATTACTGTCAGCACTTAGGATCCACAATTGTAAGCTTCACTGTCTGAAGTTGGATGGAAACGAAATCGGTGACGGAGGGATTGCTGTCCTGCCGCATGCATTCAGAAGCCCCCACTGCAAGCTGGGTCATCTTAACTTGGGAAGAAACTTGATCAGTCGTTTCAGCCTTGAAACGTTCAGCGAGGCATTGAAGAGTCCTTTTTGCCAGTTGGATCAACTGGTTTTGAGAGATTCTGCTTTAAGTGAATCCTTCGAGGCAAAGAAAAGCACCGCAGTCACTAAACTGACTTAGAGACTTCGTGTTCGAAAAAAACGTTTGCAAGGTGTCATCATAGACTTAGATTTTGCAGATCTCAGGTCTCAGGTGACGAGCCGTTTCTACGTTGACAGTTAAAATTTTGACCAGTTCTCTCTCAGTTAACAGTTACACCCAATGCAGATCATCTTTACAGCAGACCGACGGGGGTAACATTGAGAAGTGAAATTTAATTCAGGGCAGATTAAGTTAAAGAAAAACGACGAGATCAGTTATTTGATCATCAATTCCGGCTTTCACATTTTCTTGGATTTTCGATATTGAGCAATGGCTCTAAAAATGGTTGGGTTTGTGCGTTGGTTGTTTCTTATTTTCCGGCTTTTGTAATTTTTAATAGTTTTATTACTCAGTAAATTAGGATTTGGTTTTCTGGTTTTATCGGATAAGGCTAACAGGATTTGCCAAGAACTAATACATTAAATATCCGCCCTCGTTCTGTGCACGTGCCAAAAAAACGAAACTTTTCTGTTTGTTGTGTGAATGTGTACTAGATGTCCAGACTCCAAGCAAGTTCATTGTAATGCGGATTACATTAATGATATTACCAGTATTCCTTTGCTGTCGCTAGCTTGAGTTGATTTTCAGAATAACTCTGGGCTCTTAGTCAAAAAGATATTGACCCAAATTTGGAAAACTGGTAATTGCCTTGGTTGAAGATGTTTTTATAATGTAAGTCAACATTTGACGGTTGCCATTTGAACTTTGATGACTTCACAGTTCTTCACAGGAAGAGGTAGTGTTTTTTCTTTTGTAATTCAAACAATTTCGTCTAAATTTACGTATAGATAGCTTAGTCTGTAATTCTTTACTACATACGAATGTACCGTCGTTTAAAGGATCGTCGTAGAATAAAAGACACTATAATCACAGTCTTTTGCATGGTTAGATTTCAAACTTACTCAGTGCCATTCTCACTTGCACCAGCAGAGCTCCTACGCGCCGAGCGGTGCCCCATACCTTTGAAAGTTTGCTAAACCATCGATCCAAAGATTTTGGTTGTCACGTGACTGTCCGTCCGTCCGTCCGTAGCATGTAAATCTAAACACAGTATATCAATGCAAACGAGCTACCCACTCACAACCTCGTTCCCAGGGTCCTCTCTCTTCCTCCCTCGAGAAAGTACCCTGGTTGCGGCTGGTCACGTGTCTGCTAGATTTTTGCAGATTCCAGAGATCGGATTGAAGGGAGGGGCTGGAAAGTTAAAGTTTGTCTCAGCACAGAGCTTGCCTACTTAACCCAGCGGGGAGTGGAATTTGTAACCCTCCCGTTGTGGATCGGCAAAAATTACAGCGAAGGGATTGCCACATTCGATATAAGAGTTCAATGCATTGCATTTAGCTGAATTTTTCCCCGTCGATAGTTGGACAAATCAGTGTGGTAGTGAAAAAATTTCGCAAAGAACTTGGAAATGACGACCACTACTATGGATGGACCGCGAGGTGATCATGAATTTAATTTTGTTTTCATTCGGCAAAATCACAACGAAGGTACTTACTCGTTCCGTTAGATATGTTCGCCTACAAAGCTAGTTTTGAATTTGATTGAATTACTTTCATCCACAGCTTGACGGTCAGCCCATTATTTGCGGCGAAAAAATGTTACGAAGAACTTTATATCAACAACGTCTGCGTGCTGAATATTAAAAGCTAGATTTATATTTTTCGATCGGCAAAATCACAACATTACGGCGGCATTGAGGCATTCGTTTAGAGTTTGATACGCCCAGTGTTTGGTCAAGAGACTAACTCTGAATTTGATTGAATTCATTCATTTGAAAGTTTGACGGTCATCTGATTCTCTTGCAGTTAAAAATTTTATGAAGAACTGGACGACATCGGCCGCGTGTTTGCAAAAATCCAACGGCGCGGCTTTCGTTTCAAAACTGTTTAGCGGTAATTCCGATTTTCAGTCGAGAGACTAGCTTCTCATTAAACTGAATGCAACCGATCGAAAATTTGACGGTTATTTAATTCTTGTACCGTGAAAAACTGATTAAACTAATCCGAAACAAACTGTTGACGGTTATTTAAAAAGTAGTGAAAATAAGCAAACTTCCCTCTCAATCAACATCTCATACTCATAGAAGTTCGGATAGAAACGAAGCACCAGTCAGGCAGGATCTCTGACAAACAACTTGCTTAACTTTCAAAATAACGTCTGTAAGGCAAAGCAACTTTCACCTCCATAGACAGTGTTGACACAATTAAGTCAAAGACCCACCCCCGGTGCGGATTTGTATACATAGACACGTGACCAGCCGCAACCAGGGTACTTTTCTCGAGGGAGGAAGAGATAGTACCTTGGGAATGAGGTTGACCCACTCAATCCAGGTTACCACTGTCAAACCAAAGGCAACGAGATTACGTTCTTAACTCCAAGAGCAAAGAGTACCTCGCTCCGAAATGTCGTCCAATTGTTCACTAGACACTGCTAATTATCACGTGACGACTGGGCGGCATTAACTAAACAAGTAAATGAGCAACCCCGTTATCAGGCTACCAGAGAGCCTGGAAACGAGGTTGGTAAAAAAGCTAGTGTGAAATTTTACAACCAGTCCCACATTCGCTCGTCACGTGATACAATGTTCCCTGTGCACACCCATGAAAAAGGCTACAGAGAAATCAAGAGAAACAACCATCTGTTGGTGTTTAGCTAACCAGTTTTTGTTTATTCTCCAAAGACTTGCAAGACCGCTAGTACTAAAATATAACTGTATTTCATGATCCTTATATTTGGTTACATATACATTAAAGATAACAAAATTGTGGGTTTTCATATTTTACAAAGGATATACAGTACAGATAAACAAAAAATCTTGTTCTCATTTGTGAATAAATATAGAGATACCGCCTGCCAAGTGCTTCCTTTGCAGCTTGTACAAGGCAAGTTATCCCAGAGTACTAACAGCTATTCAGTTACGCTGTTACTTTAAGCTTTCATTCGACGCACAACTTAGTCTGTCGCTTACCAGCTATATTAGCAATGAAGGCAGGATCAAATCTATAAAAGTAGAATCGTGGTAGATATGTTTAAAATCAAGTATACGACTAACCTTAAGGAACTACAGCTAGTAAAAACACGGATAGCATACATTCAGATCACTAGCTAGTTTAAGTCTTGAGGCATGATACAAAAATGTCTTAGAAGAGCTTCGCACAGTCGACATAAATATTAAGGACGTTGAGTAGCTGGGTATGTACTATAAATTCATTTAAGTCTCGATAAAGAACATTCTTAGCAAAGAAGCCTACAAATGTCCCACCCTTGTTCAATACTTCCAAAAATTCATTGCACCATATAAATCAATAACGTCCAAAGGCCTGTCAGTATGCCTGCTTCAATATATAACAGGCGATTCTACTTACTTTCGTATAAAAAAAGCATTCTAATATTAATTAATGTAGTGATGGAGGTAGAATTCATTATATTTCAAAACTTAACGGAATTGATCACGTGACATACAGAGCAAAGTCCAAGCAAGCTAGTACAGTGAAAAAAAATAATATGCTCGTTTTCTATCCCACGGCTCATGGCCAAGATATGGAGAAAAATGTAGTGTGGACTTAAACTAAGCAGTACATTTGAGCGGTATCAATTATTAAACTTATGAAAAATCGTGTGTTCTCGATACTCAGCAACTGAATTTCTTAACTGAATTTCTGTGCAATTTTGAACTTCAGCACTCTATTAAGGTCGACAAGGATTCGGCCATGTTCAGAGCCCAGTATAACATAACAATATACCACCACAGTAGATACCTTTTTTGGATTAATTTAACAGAAAAGCAAGCGGACAAAAGAGATAAATTGCTGCCTTGTAAATTATGTCTTATCTTGCAATTCAAAATTCTATACAAATCAGAGGCTAGACCAAGATTTACTTAAGACTTAAAAAAATTCATCCGCGTCACTTTCATCACTCACGAGAAAAACAACTGAGATTTAAGCCAAAGACTTTCCACACTGATGACGAAGATATTCATTAGCGTCTCTGATTGGTTGAGCTCCAGTTTAACCAATCGCAGACCCTTTACAGATCTCTGCAGGATGAGATTTTCATCAGTATGAGATTTTTATTTCAAATCTCTGACGTCTCTCTCGCTGTAGCGACTAAAATCCTACGAGAAACGACTACAACCCGAATGAACCATCAAATTTACTTATAACTACAAAGCTGTACTTAGTACGTGACATTTAGGATACACAAATAACAAAAATTCACTTATCAAGTATCAAGCTAAATATGGTCAAACTTTGTGACGTAATAATTTTATACCTCCTTCACTAGAAGGTATTCTGGATTTATTTCAACTTGTAGCAGTTCAATAATTACTTCAATTCATTACAAAATGTTATCAAAACACGCCCATGACTCTCTTGAAATGGATGCTAGTAGCCTCGGATGAGTTGTGTTGTACCAATTTTCACCATTACTCAATCAAAAAAGAAAAACAAACAACAACTTCGTTTTCTCGAAAACGGACTATTCTTTGTAACAACGGCAGAGAGTTATAAAATTTATTCGACTCTATAAAAAATAAAATTTGACAAGGGCTGCAACACTGGGATCAAATTAAGGTTTTTCAGTCGCATCAAACAACTAATTTAACTCGGAAAACTGGTAACATCATTCAAAGACTACTAACAGCACATGCTGGATGGCGTGTGTAAAATTTTAATTAATTAATTTATCATTCTGACGAATTAATCATATTCACAATTCAGACCTTTCAAATTACATTATACAAAATGCGCGAGATATTTCATCATCAAACAAGCCCAAGAACATTTTCTGTGGCCAGTATTGAGGAATCTCAGACTAATTCCTTTACATAATAAATCTTTTGTTACAATTCCATAAAATTAAGTACTAAAACGACTGGTATAGTTCACAATACCAATACCCTTGTCTAAATGAAAAAATAAATTTGTATTTATAATTTAAGCATACTTGATATATTGGTTAATTTAAGTAAACCGTTTATATTCGACACCTGTGGAGAACAAGCGGAAAAAATGTCCTTATTTAAATTACCCACAGTTATCAAAGAAATCAGAAATCAAGCAATGAAAACCATGACTACATAAATTAGAGCGTCTTTGAATTCGAACGAAGATGGCCTAATGGACGCATGCGCTACTCGTTTCAGTTTGCCAGGGTCTTGAATGTGACGTCACGAACGGCGTGTGCAAAGGTTTCATTAACGTTTTCAGCTGCAGGGCAACTGGTTCTCACAGGTGCGCAAAACTATTAGAAATGAACTTCACTGTAAGAAAAAACGTTCCACGAAATGGTCAAACCAGGCGGGCTCACAGCTGGTCTGGCCTCAATAAAACCCCTTCATGTACTGGAAAAAATAAACTGAACGTTTGCTGTTTGCTGTGAGGTCAGGACAATGAAAGAAGACCTTCAACGTTAACTATCCTCATTACACTGACTTACACTTACCAAGCTGTGTGATTATTGATTTCCTGATAACTGCTATGATAGACTGTTACTTGAAATCACAGAACCACCATCTACAGCAAACACAAACCCAAGATAAGCAAGTGGCCGAAAGAATAACAGAGAATTTAGCAATAACTAGCAATCTAAGAACATGGAGGCTAAAACTTGCATCAAATTGTCTTTCCAAACTATCAATGTAACGTCAGGCTTGTAAAAACCGATCACCAAACAAAACTGTAGCAATACAAAAGAAATTCCCTCAAGAGTAAGAGAGAACAGTGTGGAGCGGTATGACACACACACCTAGCTCTTCCCATGTGAGCATTATTTTCACTTTTCTCCCTCCTTTCTCGTACCAGTATTTCCCTCTTATCTTTGCTTTTCCCGTGTCAGTACTTCCCTTCTTTGATTGCTCTTCCCCTTGTCAGTAGTTCCCTGTTTTCTTTGCCTCTCTGGTGTCAGTACTTCATTTCTTCAATTACTCCTACTCTGTCAGTGTTTTCCTGATTTCCTTGCCCCTCCCCCGTCAGTATTTACCTGTCGTTTTTGTGTCCCCGCTGACCACATTGTGTTTGGCATTCTTAGCTGAAGGTTTTGGAGACGAGCTGACGCTTGATTGGCTGAGAGATGACTCAGATCCTGACGAGTTTTTTCTAATATGAGCTTCCTTGTCTTTGTTCTTTTCTTTTCCTTTATCACGTTGCTTAAACATCTTTCGCCAGGATTTGGAGCGCTTGAAATCACCACCATTACCAAGCTAAAGAGAAATGGGCAAAATTAATTGAATTGAAGAAGATTTGATACTAACCGTTGTAACAAAGAATAACCTTTTGCTCGATCAAATCACTCAGATCATGGTAACATGATCCGAGTGATCTTGGATCACTGATCCTGATCCAGATCACCACAAAGGAACGCACCCTCAGTAATTTTAAAAATATGTTAACACAAACAGTGAGGCAGAAAAAAAACAAAGTTATAGAGAAATGAATGGCAGATCAAACAAAAGCAAACATATAAACAAATAAACAAACAACGTGCATGTATTTTTGGCCATGGAGGTTTTTAACAATCTTAAGAACAGTAATATCCACCGCCTCTGAGTTACACAAACAACAGACAACAGCCAAGTTCTTTCAAATTACTTTCTTTGTGAGTACTCGAGAAGAGGTAATTTTATACAAGGCCAAAACAACTCTGAATACCATCACTCCTTTAAAGCCATTAATTATTGTAAAACAAGAGGTATCTTACTTCATCAAGCACTTCTCTGTCAGTACCATTGGCCAGCAACCAATTAAATTCCCGCTCAAGAATTTGACGTATCTGTAACAGACAAGCATCACGTTACATGGTAGTCAAAAATTACGTTGACTTACTTTGATATTTAACTTGATATTTAGTAGAACTCCACTACTATACTAATCCAAATGCTTCAATTTCATTGTCTAAGCCATTGCAAACTGTCAGCTATTAGTGTGTAGACACTGGAAATTGTTTACTTCATGTTGACATTTTCTGGTTTCTCCGATGTGTGGAAGGATATAGTTATTACTAACAGGATTACCACATAACTAGCACAAAGTTGTGTGTTACCTGTGTGTTTTGACTGGGTATCTGCAAAGCGTATGCCAAGGTACTGAAGTCAAAAGTCTCATCCAACGCAATAACAGCTCCATGTACTCCTGTGCCGCGCAAGTTTTCAGCGTACTCGTTCAATCCAATCTTCTTTAACCACTCAATTAAACGTTCATTGCTCCAAACAAGCACATCTGAATAGAAATACATCACCACGTTTGAGAGAGATTTATTTTGACATGCTTGTCATCTGTGGACACAGCTCCTTTGTATATTAAAAGTCTCTGAGAGACCCTATGGACACAGTATGGAACTTTTCATCCTGGTTCACTTTTGAATTCCCCACATTTGCAAAAAATGCAACAAAATTGTTTCTCTTCACTTTGTCGTAACTAGTTTGGCCTTGTAATTAGAACAACATAACAAGAAGATCCCTGTTCTGGGATCAAGTCTCTTTTAATGTGCTATCAAGAATAGCTGTGTTCAGTAACAAACTAAAATTTGAAAATTTTATTTGAAAGGCTACTCTGTATTCTACAGTTATGTTGTGATGCAGTAAGAAGATCAAACATAATGTACATTGGGTATAAAAGACAATACAAATCTTGACCTTTAACCTCCTCTGCACACATTTGCCTTCTTTTCTCCAGCAACTAGGAAAAACAAAAAACACTTTTAACATCCTTACATGTAATCACTTATGTAACCACTTACATGTATGTTTTACACCACTTATGCTTAATGACGATGATGAGATCTTAATAATTTTTCTGAAATAAAACATTCACATTAAGAAGCTTGTGGGTTTCGGTTGAGAAATTGATGGAACACCAACCAACATTTCGGCATCAAATCTCGTGAGATAGATAATTTAAGTTCAAATAAAATTTGAACTTAAGTGAAAATTCACTTGCACCACAAGTGTCATCAGCTAATGTACAATTTATTCCACAGAATACTTGAATACTATTTTGGTTACAATAATCCACTTTAAAAAACAGTTATAGGTATGAACTTACCCTCCTATCATAATTCATAAATCCTAAACATTTGACACCACATTGTAAGCTGTGCCTGCAAAAACAGAGTTAAATGCAATCAGTCAAACAATCAATCAATTAATCAACAATCAATCAATCAATCAATCAACCAAGCAACCAAGCAACCAAGCAACCAAGCAACCAACCAACCAATCAATCAATCAATCAATCAATCAATCAATCAATCAATCAATCTATCAATCTATTAATCAAACAATCAATCACTCAGTCAGTCAGTCAGTCAGTCAGTTAGTAAATTTATCTGTTTGTCAGCCGGTCACAAAGGAACTTTCGTTCAGCTGCACTAAATACAAACCTGTGAAAACCATCTACTAATTTCAAATACTTTTGATGTTCCTTTTTGCTGATGTGTTCCAGCATCCTTGCATCTACTAAACATTCTTGAAAAGTGCTCTGAAAGAGAAAACATAGTGGCGTAAGATTCCTCCTTCATGCCACATAGATTCAATTTCTTAGTCATTCAATGCAGTTCTGGAGATTAAAGTACAATATATATCCTTGCGTGTGACCACACAAATGTAACTTATAAACAGTGTCGCCTACACATGTGTGGCTGGTTTTAAACGTACCTCAAGTTGAATTTTCTTTGTTTATTTATCAACGATTAAATCTCACCTTGTATTGAGCAAGTCCCAGACTAGGCAGCCATTCATTAGCAATCCAGTCATGGTTCATTTCACCATAAACTAGAGACTGAAAATCAATTAAGACAACAATGTCACAAGAATTCTGATAAATGCTTAACAAGTACAAATGACTGGCACAATTGTTCCCTTGGCACAGAGTATTTTGAGTATTTTGAGTGCACCAATTAAAATCCATACTCACATTTCTGTTAGTTGTTGGTGATGATGGACTTGTAAGAGTGACAATCTCTTGGATGGCGAGCCGTAACTTGAGCCGATGAAGTGGATTTGATATTCCTATCTCATGTTGAATCTCAGTATCTGACAAAGCCTAAAAGAACCAACACCAAAGAGAAATTGACTGCAGTTTTCATTTATTAAGGTCATTGCTCCGAAACAGAACCCTACACAAGATTTGTTTCAATTAAGCATTTATTGCACTGGCCACAGATTCCATAGGACACTGATCTTGATCCAGATCACCCCAAAGGAATGCAGCCACTGATTAACAACAGAGGCGTACCACAACATGACCTCTTACCGACATGATTGCTCCACTCTTAACATTTGCTTTACAGGCAGCCACGTACCAGCTGGGCATGCCAACCCACAACTATAACAACAACAAAAAAAAACATGATCAGAGAGAGACACTCGACACCACATATCAACTGAAAAAAGTGGAGTCCACATCCAAGCCTTGTGGTGCGTTACACCAGCGTTTATCTCCAGTTTCAGTCACATGAAGCAACTAGGAGTACTCTTGCTTGCCTAGAGATGGGGTCACAGTCCATCACATGACCACCTCCCCGCATTAAATTTGCTGGCACACATTACACACCAAAACAGTGATGTGTCTTGCTGAAGAACATAATACAATAACAATGGACATAACAACACTGAGACAAACACAACAACAACAACAATAATAATAATCATCATCATCATCATCTTTTGTCAGCAATATTGCCTGGAAGCTTCACAGGTGAAGCTTCAGGAAAAAATTTAATAGCTCAGTGGTCCACACTTCTGTCTACAGTGATACAGTGCTTTGTGTTTTCCTGTACACAACATAGTGAACAGAAATAGTGTCCACAATGCTAACATGACTACGCTGCTGACATTAAATTTTGAGCTACATGTATTTGCACAAGCAGCTATGATATGCCAACTTACTGGTAAGTCATCAACTAACCTCTAACCAAGCCACAACTGTAGGTGCATTCCACAAAGCAAAAGGTGTCCCGGCTGCTAATGCTTCAGCTAACAAATGTGACTTATTTTTTATTCTCCTGTCTAACTCTCTCTGTCCAGTGCCCCCTGGAACAGGTTCACTTGAAAGAGAGTAAGAGTCTGATAGGACACCCGCAGAGTCCTTATTTTTAGTTTTTGTTTTAGTTCCAAACAGACGTCCAAATGATCCTTTGATGCCTTTCTTACGTGAGCCACTGCTGTTGTTCTTGGATAACGATTCCGCACTACTTGTTGTGCTTGTTACACTTGGTAATGAATCCACTGAGTTATCCCTGAAAAATGCAACCAATTTTGGTGCTACTGTTAGGTACCTATTTGCAGTTACTTTATAAGCCTCTGTTGTTTGATCAGGACTGTGGGACTCACAACATGCCACTTTCAACATCACTCTAAAGACTATCTAATATCTTATGTTTATCTGACATTATTATTGAAATTCTCAGATTCCAAACTTTTAATTTACAAAGCTACACCTTTTACATACCATGCTATAAGACAAAAAACAAAGAATCTTGATACAAAGTTTAAAAATGATTGGATGCTTTGATTCATACATGTAAATGAAGTGTTTTGAACTTCATGATGTCATGCATGTAATGGATACTTAAATTATCTTTTTAACAACTATTTTTAGACCTGAATATAATAAAACAGATAGATCTCTAAAGAGCTTTGAAGTGAAATTAAATGATATTTATGGTACAATAAAACTAATTCTCTAGTGTTTATGTTGATTGGTGGATCAAAGAAGAACACCAAAATGGTGGCTGCATAATTATGTACTATTGGTAATACTTGTTCTCAAAACTGCTTCTGTAATAACTCAGTGGTGAAAGCAGTAACACCACTATAATTTTATTAAAACTAGTGATTCTGTTTAAAACTCATTCAGATGCAACACAACATCCATTTTTTGTCTATTTCTACATTCTGTTTTCTTTATTAAGTACAGTTTCAATGCTCTCACCTTAATTTGATCATACCATTAGTTGATGGTATTGTATTTGCTGTATCATCAGGAGATGAATTGGAGTTTGCACCTGTCTGACTAGGTTTAGAGCTCTCTGTGGAATCAGATGTACCTGAGCTTGGCGTGGGAGGGGTGGGTGCATCATCAAGGGTGTTTAGTGAGCCTTCCTTACTTGACTTTACCTGCACAAGAGAAATTACATACTTTTAATGTCTTGCAACTGCTTTGTTATCACAAAAGGATAAACATAGAGTCTACATTGGGCTGAGCAGTCCATACTACCAGGGCTTTTCACAGTTTCCATAGCATTAAGTGACTGGAGTTATTTTACTCTCCCATGGATAGGATGCTAGTGCTTATCCTGGCCAGGGCCTGAACCCAGATTTCTTAATTCAAAGTGCTGATATTTCTATATATTTAATAAATCCATATCCAATGAATAAGCCTTGGCAAAACAAATCATGCTATCCACCCGATATCGATTTATCCATTGGATAGCATTATCCACCCTTTGAATAACCAGCATGCTTACTAATAGGCTGCTACACCTCTAAAACACACAAAAGAATAATGATAAAAACTGTAAAATTTCAAGGACAAGTGCAAATGTAATTAATTTCCCTGAACGTGGAGTTAACCCATAGTTGATTGCCTCCATCTACAAGTGTACTAATTAAAAGGCTGCAATCTTATTGGTTGCACTGTTGTATACCATCAGCCATTGATTAGAGTGTGTGCTAACCATGAGGCCACCATGCCTCCCCTAACCAGAATTTAAAAAATTTAAGAAATTTAAGAAATTTTGCTGACATGTGATGCTTAATCAATATTAATGTCTGAGTTGCACATGATGGTTGGGTGCCTAGGAACCTGGGGGCTGGAGCTGCCGACCCCAAACCCAGGTAGTAAGAACACCCTACCACACCACACCCAGCTCCAACTCAAGCACCCATCACACTGAACTCTTGCACACTGAATCAAGAGTTCAGTGGGAAAACAAAACCTTGGAAGTGATCCAAAATGCCCATAGCATGAAGCGCAGTAAAACTAAGAGCACATATCTAAGGCACACACATAAAAATGCAACAGAAAACTGCTGACTTTGGGTCCTCTAGAAATTCCCCTGCCACAGGCCTGGTACAGTAATGCAAACACTGGCAGCAATGCCCAGCATAGGATCTCCCCCTGCCTGCCAAAGTACGCCGCCAGTGAAAAACTCCAATAAAATGCCAACAGCACACCATGCAAACGCCAAGCCAACTACTGAGCAGCCAGCTACTCGACGATAACCAAGTTAAAGTGGTACAATGATCCAAATTTTACCCCTTGATTTTTTAGTTGCATCATATAGAATTCCATGAAAGAATAAAAATGCTGTTTACTGTTTGCAAATATCTGCATTAGTTCTGGAGATATTTGTGTTTGAAAAATACGTAAAATATGCAAATGAGATGCCTGATGTATCACAGACCATTGAAACTTGGCAGGCTAATAGTTTTAAGGGAACACACCAATGACTACAAAAATTCTGTTCCCATGGCAACTCACTCTTTTCCAGTCCCCACCAACTTTATTTCAATCTCTTGGTGATTTTCAGCACAAAAAACATTTAATGGTGCAATAAACTCAAGCTAGCATATTCATATGCTTGCTGGATCATACATATGAGGAATCATCAGCAAATATCAAAATGGAACGTCAAAGCTGGCCAGAAAAGCCTTTAATATTGGGAAAGTCTGGAACCCAGTATATTGTCATGGTAACAAAACTGTTGAATTCGTTTTGTGGAGCACATTTAGTAGAATCCTACTGCAAAGAATCAAACATTTCTGATACAAACTGGCCGAGATATCTTTCTTCATCATATTTGATCAAAATTTGGTTGAGTGTATGACATCATCAATTGGCTAATTTGCATATTTTAAAAACTTGAATATCTCTGGAACGAAAAGAGATATTTGAAAATAGTAAACAGCATTTTTCTTCTTATACAGACTACTTTGTTGCGTTTTAAAATGGCTTAGATCAGAAAGATGAGATTTTCATTATAATACCACTTTAGAAATTTAAGAATTATAAATTTAAGAATTAATTAGAAATCATTTCTTAAAGCTGGAACTCAAGACAGAATTCTACTACAACAATCAGATTATTTGCTTTTGATGTCTCAAGCTCAGTGTCAACTCGTTAAATAATGACCAGTCTACATACCCAGATTGGTGTTGTATCCATGGGATCAAGAGGAGGAAAAGGAAAAGATGTAGAAGATGCAACCAATTCCTAGTAAAAAGAAAAGTCTAATATTAAAAACAAACCCTTATGTTATTTCCTTCTCAAAAAATTCACCCACAAGTCTTGAAGTTTATGTATGCAGTAGAGGTCACAGCATCCTATAAATCAAAAACAATCTAAGGAAACCATGCACATACCTGTTGAGAATTAGCTGAATACACATCCTTGTGCATTGGGCTTCTTGTTACAGTGCTCTCAAGAACAATAGCTCTCCTCTCAGTTGACTTGTGTTCCTCCTGAAGTTGGCTAAACACAAATAAAACTTCACAATTTAAAGGCAATGCCAGTTGCACTTTGTGTTAGGATTAGTGTTGATGAAAATGCTAAACCAAACTGCTGCAATAAGATACAGTTTTTGGGTTTTTTTTGAAATCCCTGTTATTTCAAACTCAAAACCATTTCCCTCGGATTAGCACTTCACTCATTTCCTACTGCTATTTCAAACTCCTGCTAATCTGATATATTTGTTTTTTCCCCTAAGAGTTTGTTGAGCAGGTCTCAACTGCAAAGTGAACAGACACTGGTAAAATTAAGCCAAGAGCCTTAATAGGTAGGGCTAATACATGTACAGGTGTACATGCATCACAAAAATTCTCACAATGAACTGAAAGAAGTTACAACAGTAAGGTTATTTCTAATACTATTGGTAGAAGGTAGAATGGATACATCTACAGGTATTTACCCGAGCTCTTTGTTAATCACATCTATCTGCTGTTGTAGCAGAGATGCCAAAGTCTGTGCATCACTACCCACACCTCTTTCTTCAGAAATGTCACTGCCAGCATCACTTTCAATGTCAGAGAGCCGACCAGTGTCGAATGCCATGGCAACATTCTTAAGAACGCTTGCCTGTTCTAGCTTCTGCCACTCCTGTTCGTTTAGTGTGAACACCCTGCTAGGTGAATCCTCTATCCCAGCGCGACCTTTTGTCTCTCGTTTGACAGGCTCACTAAAATAACATGAATTAAAAAATCAAAAATACTTGAAGCTAGCTTGCATCAGAAGCAAAATGATTTCAAGAGCTTTCTTTAAGAATGACAAATAGGGTACATTTCTAATCTGGAGGATTCTGAACAGCTGCATGCTTAACTCATTATTATACATTGAACACACTATCTCTTTTCAGATTGGCTGAAAGCCCACAGTGAATTTTCAAAATCACTGCCTGTGCCACAATCTGACCATGGTGTATGATTTTTAAGTGTGGTCTTTTGCTGATAACCCCAACCTCGGCCTTGATTATTCTAGATATCACAAGAACCTCATGTAACAATTGTTTAGAATTAATCACAACTGACCAAGAATAGCATCTGGTTAACACAGAAAATACTTAGTAAAATGTAGATTGAGCACATGACATAAAATTCTTGAGGCTAATAAAAAGGCTGAGAAAACAGGCACATGCACATTACATGGGGAAGCATTTAATTTCTTTCAAAGAGTATCAAAAAAGTACTGTTGAGTTACTGTATGTACCTGGAAAATTGTACAACAGGACCATTCACTGCAGCAGTTGGAGCACTCTGTTAAAAAAAAAAAGAAATCTAGAAGTCAAGGACATGATGGTGGGAAGCAGGGAGGTAGAACATTGCTGCGCCCACACAACAAACGGAAAGAAAAGCACTTGAACTAAAACCAAGATGATTTATACTAGGCTTCTTGTTAAATGTCTCAAATCTGTGAACTTCTGCACTTTCAAAAATATATTTTTTTAACATCATAGAGAAGAGAACAACATACAACTTTATCAACTTCATTTGTAAAACATTAGCCACTGTGGTGTTTTAACACACCTTAAAACTACAAAAGTTTATCTTCACCAAAACTGATAACGTACTTTTTCCACTCGGTCTTTCAACTGGCTATGAAAAATACTGTACCTTAGATTTTCGTTTTTCAAACTCTTCATTCAGTCTTCCTAGTTCTTGGGCTAATATTTCCTATGCAGGAAAAAACCAAGACAGCACACAAAATATTACTTGCCATGGATCAAACGATAAATGGAAAATTTACATTGTGCAGGTAAGCACCATAACTGAAGGGATAAGTTGGGCATATAAGCCATCAACAACAATATTAACACTTAAATTGTAAACAATATGTCGAGAGGAAGCCAAACACGCTGTTCCTTTGCCCCGCACAAACTATCTAAAAAACAGTTTTACTTACCAAGGTGCGGTGCTTTGGAACAGCTTACCACCTGATTTGCGGCAAGCACAAACTCTCAATGGTTTTCAAATTGGTTGCTGACATCATTTTTCTTAGTTACAAAATAGCCTTTTATTTTTTATAGTACATTGGTATTCATGTAAAGCAGAGTTATGTTAGTATAGATTAGTATTGTTTTAGTTATTAGTAATTAGTATTTTATAATCGTATTTCTGATGAATTTACCGTATTTAAATAAAGTTACTATCTACCATGTGGGTTCTCTATCCTGGTTGAATTGGAATTTGGAGTGTTGGTTTTAGCGGAGGAAGGAAAACTAGAGAACCCATAGAAAAACCCTCAGAGTAAGGCAAAAAGGAATAACAAACTCAACCCACATACGGCACTAGGCTGGGATTGAACCTGAGCCACACTGGTGGGAGGCAAGTGCTCTCACCACTGCACCATCCCTGCTCCTCAACAATGACCAGTCCTCATGAAAACACTAAACAGAACTTTTGTTCCCCTCCCCCCCCCCCAAAAAAAAACCCAATTCTTTCCAAGGTGGTGTCAGGGGAAACAATATTAACTGGTTTCTCAAGGAACAATGATTTGCTTTGTACATACCCTAAAAAGACAGTTGTACATGCACATCTGCATGCAATGCTGTCATTGGTCAGCCTTTGCAGGCAAAAGTACACTATTACCCTCTGATGTCAATCACTTTACAATGTCGCCTACTCTGACAATTTTGACATGGCTCAAACAAGCCTTGAACACCAGTTTGCTCCCTGGACAAGAAGATTTCAAAGTTTGCTTTTCTTGATTAAGTTGGCAGATGTCTTCCTTCGCCCTTTCACATTGGGTAAGTGAGAATGAAAAGCACCTTGCCTGGCAGGATAGTCTACTTGTCCTGGTCCGGATGACATAAAAAGTTTTTTATTGATTGATGCCAAGTAGCCTTGAAGTACTTGTAGCTAACAAGAGCAGTTGCCATTGGGAAAAAAAATCCAGACACATACATATCTGTGTATGCCTTACGATATGATGATATTATTTACTTGTAATGTGACAATAATTGTCACATTCTGACTGTTTGCTGCTGGTCTTGATCACATAGACTGAATTTATATAATACTTATTCATATTACCTTTTCCCGTTGAAGATCTTCTACTTGTGATTTTACTGTTGTAAGTTCTTGAGCCAGAGCAGTCTGTTAAATATAAACAGAACAAAAATCACTCATCAGGGCTTTCATTAAGTTTTGAGTACTTGTAGGCTTGATTTTCACATCTGTAACAAACTTGTTACCTACTGAGTATATAGGTCAGTTGACCAGTAGCTACAAGGGCCCATAAAAAATAATCAGCCGTATCAAGGGTTAAGGGATACACAATTTAGACTGACAGCCCTGCACATTAATAGTTCATCTAACAACTATAAATGACTACATTGTTTTTACTTCTCTTTTCAAAATCATGCAAAGTACGAGGTTCAAAACTCAACTAAAGACTTCGTATTTTGTCTGTGGTCAATTATCATTCTAACTAGAATCAACAAACATCAACAAAAAAAAATATATATATATATGAAATGTGCTAATCCTAAACCACCACCACAACCTTTCAAATCTGCCAACATAATTTATGGCAGCAGTGGATTTTAATTTCAGATTCACATGGTCTGGAAAGTGCAGTAAAGAGTATCACAACTCTTTGTTGCTAAAAAAACACACAATGATACTGTACAAGTAATAAACTACATGTACAGTACATTTTTTCTAAATTAATCACAAACCTTCTCTTCTAGTGCAGCCATCCTTTCCTTGAGGTGAACTTGTAGTCTTTCATTTGATTCACCCAACAGCTTGTCAATTGTATTTGATAATCTAGTGTTATGATCCTCATTCATCTTTTCTCTTTCACGAGCCTAAAATGAAGGACCTTTTGCCATCAGTATACTTGGCTTCATATACAATCATCGTGCCATTTTCACAGTCACAAAAAACATACATGTATTACAAACATTGCTAGGACCCATTATAACCCAGTATTATTTGGTGTCCAGAAGATTTTTTCTGTTAAGTAGGGAATTTCTAATTAAAAATGAAAATTCAACAGCTATGTGCTTTGATGCAGTTTAAAGAGGCAATTTAAAGAGGCACCTTAATGAGGCAATTCAACTGGCACTATAAATGATTCACACTGTGCAAATATGACCAAGCATCAGGCTGCACTGTCCGAGTTGACTTTGAACTGTGACCCAAACCTGGAAATGAATAAACTACAAGCACCAGTCTCACCCTGTTAAGCTCAGCCTGAAGGTCTTGAACCTGAGTCTGTAGCTGTTGAACAGTCTCTTCTGCTGATCCTTGTTTCTCTGCCGCCTTAAAAGACATACATGTAACACATAGGTTATTGACTAATCGCGAGGTCAAGATATCTATTTTATACTGATAGAGATTTTTGCAGTCTTTATGGATCACAATGCAGTTACCATATTTACCTGTGTATTAGTTGATCCCGTGTATAAGTCAATCCCCAATTTTTGAGGACAAAAACTAGATTAGATTTTTTAATTTCCAGGTAAGAATTTTTGGAAAACTTATCTTATATTTTCTTAGAATTTTCTTTGAGCTACCACAGATTACAGCAAGTTTCAACACAAAGGTTTAATAATAGCCTGCTTCAAGCGTTTTACCCAGTTAAGCAACACGTGTCTGTGTGGGCTTTTTGACGATAACTTTTGTAAAATGCTTACAAAGCAGAGAAGTTTGTAGCGCGAAAGAAGCTTTCTCCGAGCAGCTTTATGGCTCATTTACAGGAAAAATATTGGTTCTTTATAAGAAAATTGAGGCAGCGAGTATCTAAACCATTCAGGTTTAACATTATTTTAGCGAATAAAATTTGGTTAAATGCAATTTAACTAAGTTAACCACCACGAGCTTAGCAGTCAAGTGGTCCACAAGCTTAGCAGTCACACAGTCCACAAGCTTAGTGGTCAAGCAGTTCATAAGCTTAGCGGTCAAGCGGTTCACAAGCTTAGCGGTCAAGCAGTCATCAACTTAGCGGTCAAACAGTTTGTAAGCGTAGCGGTCAAGCGGCTTGTAAGCTTAGTGCTCAAGCGGCCAACAAGCTCAGCGGGAATCCAGCAGTCAATCCCATAAGTGCAGGCTCACATGGTACGTGGTAGCTTTGTACATTGCTCCTATCAGCGAGTTCATCATCGAGTGTGCAGTGGAGCGGTTCATTTAGCATCTTCTCTCCCCCCCTCTCCCATCCCTTATTAATTTTTTTCTCCTTTCCACTGTTTTATCAGTGTGATGGGTGCCTGGAATGGGGGCTCATGGCTGGGTTGCGGGGATTTGCCAGCCATGGGGGCAGTATTCTATCTAGGGGCTG